>ULNP01017156.1_pt1 | contig 107320 bp, 98 predicted proteins | sample 1951941 | NCBI WGS metagenome assembly ULNP01 (sample SAMEA4835579, study PRJEB28245) | human gut metagenome | biome: gut microbiome; material: fecal sample | place: Denmark | collected 2008
CTTTGAAAAGGTCGACCAAACTTTTACAATTGCTTGATAAAACAGTTTTCTAAACCATAATTTACCAAAACTTGTGATAAATAACCGTTTTAACGAAAATTGTTATGGGTATGTGTTACTACACCTTAATTTTACGGCATAATTTAGTATTATTTAGATGTAAACGGTTATTTTGCATTTGATTTAAAATCAGCCTTGTATTAAAAACATAAAGAATATAAGCATATAAAATCAGTGACTTGCTTAGTTAATAGAAGTAGGTGAGGGGTTTTTACTGTATTTGCATATTATAATACAGTTAAAAGCAATGTTTTACGGGAAACAGGCAAAAAGAAAAACCGCACACAAGCCTTAAAAAACGGCTTAGTAATGCGGTTTATTTGTGGAGCTGGTGAACGGACTTGAACCGTCGACCTACTGATTACGAATCAGTTGCGCTACCAACTGCGCCACACCAGCAAATCGTGACTGACAGTATCTATTATACAACGAATATTTGAAAATTTCAAGACTTATTTTGGGAACAATATGGTAATAATTTACAGTGATTTATATTCACTTTTGTGGAATTATTATAAACTTTGTATTATAATTGTTGTAATAGTTAAAATATATATCAAGCATTTATATACAAAGGGTGTGTAGAATTGGCTAAATACGAAGGAAAAAACAGTTCTTTTGCATTAAGACTAAAACAACATCGTGAACTTTGCAGACTTACACAGCAGCAGGTTGCCGATATTTTGAATATTAACAGAACAACCTATACAAAGTACGAAACAGGTGTGTCAGAGCCGAGCCATGAAGTTTTAAGAAAAATTGTTTCTATTTTCGGCACGGATTATAACACTTTGCTTGGTAACGGAAGTACTTTCTTACCGATAGTTCAGGATCCTGACGATACTTTGAAACTGTATAATCTTTCAAATGACGAAAAAAAGCTTTTGATTGCTTACAGAGCAATGTCCGACGAAAATAAAGCGGATACACTTAATAAGATGAAAGAAAAATTGGGAATTGTTAATAAGTGATTTCGGATAGCATGGGGTTAATTTTGGATTAATAAATGTAATAAAATCACGCATAAAATGAACATAAAAATTTGTAAAAATCCTTTACATTTATTATCCTTTGTGTTATAATCAACTTGTTGACCGCTGCCTCGGAACAAGGGTTAAGCCGATAATTCGGATTTTCACAGCCTTACTCTGGGACGGTTGGCTAAAATTTTTACAAAGGTGGAAACGCAAATGTTAAAAGAAGAAAAGCAGGCTATCATGGCCGAGTACGCTACTCACGAAGGCGACACAGGTTCTCCTGAGGTACAGATTGCTCTCCTTACAAAGAGAATTAATGACCTTACAGAGCACCTCAAGGTTCATAAGAAAGACCATCACAGCAGAAGAGGTCTTCTTAAGATGGTTGGTCAGAGAAGAAGCCTTCTCAACTACCTCATTAAGGTAGACATTGAGAGATACCGTTCTATCATTGCAAGACTTGGTATCCGTAAGTAATTTTGCAAATCAGGGCAAGCGCAAGCTTGCCCTAAATTCCGTTTTTGCGTAAATTTTCTCAGCTGTATTTTAGCGGTAAAACGGGTAAAAAATCTGTAAAATTTTATTGTTTTTATCGGTTTTATTGCTAAAACAGCGTGAAAATCCGCAAGATGTTTATTACAGAAATCGTATGATTTCAGAAAGGATTTTTACAATGAACAGATTAATGACATTCGACAAATACAGAGTGTTTGAAACAGAATTTGCCGGCAGACCTTTAAAGGTTGAAACAGGTAAAATGACACAGCTTGCCAACGGTGCTTGTCTTGTACATTACGGTGATACAACAGTTCATGTTGCTGTTACCGCATCTCCAAAGCCGAGAGAGGGCGTTGACTTTTTCCCGCTTTCAGTTGACTATGAAGAGAAGATGTATGCCGTAGGTAAGATTCCGGGTGCCTATCTCAAGAGAGAGGGCAGACCGTCTGAAAAGGCTATCCTTACAAGCCGTGTAATTGACCGTCCGATCCGTCCGCTTTTTGACAAGAGCATGAGAAACGACGTTTCTATCGTTTGTACCGTAATGAGCGTTGACTTGGACTGCTCACCTGAAATTACAGCTATGATAGGTGCGTCAATTGCTATTTCAATTTCTGATGTTCCGTGGAACGGCCCTATTTCAGGCTGTTCTGTAGGTATGATTGACGGCGAGTACATCATCAATCCGACAGAGGCACAGAGAGCTGTTTCTAAGATGGCTACTACCGTTGCGTCAACAAGCACAAGAATTGCTATGATTGAGGCAGGTGCAGACTGCGTTACAGATGATGAGATGTACAATGCCATTATGGCAGGTCACGAGGCAAACCAGAAGATTATTAAGTTTATTGAGGGCATCAAGGCTGAAATCGGCAAGCCTAAGTTTGAGTTTGCAAGTCTTGAGCCTGACCACGATATGTTTGAGGCTATCAAGGCATTTGCAGAGGAAGATGTAAAGGTTGCTCTTGATACCGATGACAAGACAGTTCGTGACGAGAGATTAAAGCCTATTTACGAGGCTGTTCACGCAAAATTTGATGAGATTTATCCTGACAGTGAAGCGCTTATTGACGAGTGCCTTTACAAGACACAGAAGTTCATCGTTCGTCGTTGGCTGCTTGACGAGCAGAAGCGTGTTGACGGCAGAGGTATGGATGATATTCGTCCGCTCGCAGCAGAAGTTTCTGTACTTCCGAGAGTTCACGGTTCGGGTTTGTTTACAAGAGGACAGACACAGGTTCTTACAATCGCTACTCTCGGCCCTGTATCTGACAAGCAGTTGCTTGACGGTATTGACGGAGAAACAGAGAAGCGTTACATTCACCACTATAACTTCCCGAGTTATTCAGTAGGCGAAACAAAGCCAAGCAGAGGTCCGGGCAGAAGAGAAATCGGTCACGGCGCACTTGCAGAGCGTGCTCTCGTTCCTGTAATTCCGCCTGTTGAGGAGTTCCCATATGCATTAAGACTTGTATCAGAGGTTCTTTCTTCAAACGGCTCAACCTCACAGGGTTCAATCTGCGGTTCTACACTTGCACTTATGGATGCCGGTGTTCCGATTAAAGCCCCTGTTGCAGGTATTTCTTGCGGTCTTATTACAGAGGGCGAGCGTTGGATGACAATGGTTGACATTCAGGGTCTTGAGGACTTCTTTGGCGATATGGACTTTAAGGTAGCAGGTACAAAAGACGGCATTACAGCTATTCAGATGGACCTTAAAATCAGCGGTCTTACACCTGAAATGATTAAAGAGGCTCTTGCAAAGACACACAAGGCTCGTAACTACATTCTTGACGAGGTTATGCTCAAGGCTATCCCAGAGCCAAGAAAAGAGCTTTCACCATATGCTCCTAAGATGTATACAACTACAATCCCTGCCGAGAAAATCAGCGAGGTTATCGGTAAGAGCGGTAAGGTTATCAAAGAAATTCAGGCTGAGTGCGAAGTTAAGGTTGACATTGAGGAAGACGGCGATTACGGCAAGGTGTTCGTATCGGGCATTGACGCTGACAAGTGCAACAGAGCTATTGAGATTATCAAGACTATTGCTATTGATCCGGAGCCGGGCGCAATGTACCTCGGCAAGGTAACAAGACTTATGGACTTTGGCGCATTCGTTGAGATTGCACCTGGTAAAGAGGGACTTGTTCACATTTCACAGCTCGATGTAAAGCGTGTAGACAAGGTAACCGATGTAGTAAATGTAGGCGATGTTATCCGTGTTAAGGTAATGGAAATCGACGATAAGGGCAGACTTAACCTTTCCCGTCGTCAGGTTCTCATAGATGTTGACGGTCTTACTCCTGAAAACGATGTAGATACAGAGAGAAAGCCACGCCCACGCAGACCTTTTAATGAGAGAAGAAACAACAACAGAAGATAAATTCTGCTGAAAAAGCAGTGAAACACTCCGCTTTGGATTGCCAAGGCGGAGTGTTTGTTTTAATTATTTAGCTTCAAATACGCTAAACCATAAATTATTAATATTTTTTAATTAAAAAAATAAAACGAAAAGCTCATTGGTTTTGCAAATAATCTAAAACCGATGAGCTTTAAATTTATCCCTGCGGAATGAATCCCGAAATAAATACAATCAATACAAGAACAGGTAATACATATTTTATATACGGTTTAAAAAATCTTGGAAATTTGATACCCTCGCCCTGATTACACTCATTCAAATAGCCGTCAAATCCCCAACCGAATTTTGTTGAACAGAAGAGCGAATACAAGAATGCGCCTACAGGAAGAAGAATATTGCTTACCGCAAAGTCCTCAATATCAAGTACGCCTTTGCCTAAAATATTGAATCCGCTTAAAAGATTAAATCCGAAAATGCAAGGCAGACAGCCTATAAGCATAATTATCGCATTTATAATTACGGATTTTGTGCGGCTCATATTGAACATATCAATACAGAATGAAATCAGATTTTCAAACACCGCAATTACGGTTGAGAAACACGCAAAGGTCATAAACATAAAGAACAGCGTGCCCCAGATTCTGCCGCCTGCCATATTTACAAATACATTCGGCAGTGTAACAAATATAAGAGCAGGACCTTGATTTGGTTCAACTCCGTATGAAAAACAGGCAGGGAAGATGATAAGTCCTGCGGTGATAGCGACAAAAGTATCAAGTATGCAAATTTTAATTGATTCGCTCGGTAAAGTTTTTTCTCTTGTCATATAACTGCCTAAAATTTCCATAGAAGCAATGCCAAGGCTTAGTGTAAAGAATGCCTGGCTCATTGCTGATGTAATTATATGTCCGATTCCGATTGACTGCACTTTTTCTAAATCAGGCACAAGGTAAAACTTTATGCCCTCGGCAGCACCCGATAAAGTAAGACTGTTTATCGCAAGAATAACAATCAGCGCAAGCAATAAAATCATCATAACCTTGCTGACTTTTTCAATTCCGTTTTGTATGCCTTTGCTGCACACAAAAAATCCTGCAATAGCCATAACAGCCATCCATATTATCATCTCAACAGGATTAGACATCAGATTTGAAAATACATTGCCGACCTGTTCCGCCGTCATTCCGCTTTCAAATGTACCCGTTGCAAATTTGAAAAAGTAGCTTAGCATCCAACCCGATACAGGTGTGTAGTATATCATAAGCAGATAGCAGCCGAGTATGCAGAACCAACCGTGAATGTGCCACTTGCTTTTTGGCTTTTCAAGTTTTTTGTATGCGAGTACGGCACTTTTTTTACTTGCTCTGCCGATTGCAAGTTCCATAGTCAGCACGGGTATGCCCATAATTACGAGGAACAGCAGGTAAAGGAGTACAAATATTCCGCCGCCGTTCTGACCTGTAACAAAAGGAAATCGCCATACATTGCCGATACCGATTGCACAGCCTGCGCTGACAAGTATAAATCCGAGTTTGGATTTAAAATTTTCTCTTTCCATAAATAATCTCCTAAAAGGCAAAATACATTATAATTATATAAAATATTAATATACATTGTCAAGCAATTTAAAAATAAAGTATATAAAATAAGAATTATTATTATTTTACTTGATTTTTCCAAAATATGTGATATAATAAAGTAAAATAAGTAGTGATTACTAAGTTATCTGATTTAGCGTAATAAACTTTATTTTAGGGGGTTAAACAATGGATAAAGTTAATTTAAGAAAAATCGCAATAATAGGATGCGGATTTGTAGGTTCGGCATCGGCTTTTGCGTTAATGCAGAGCAAAATGTTTTCGGAAATCGTGTTGATTGACGCAGACAAAGATAAGGCTGAGGGCGAGGCTATGGATATAAGCCACGGTATTCCTTTTGTCGGAAATATGAAAATCTATGCAGGTAGCTATGACGATATAGTTGACGCTTCAATTATTGTAATTACTGCCGGTGCGGGACAAAAGCCGGGTGAAACAAGACTTGACCTTGTACATAAGAATGTCGGAATTTTTAAGAGTATTATTCCTGAAATTGCAAAAAGAAAATGCCGCGGCATATTGCTTGTGGTTGCAAACCCTGTTGATATTCTTACATATACGGCTCTTAAACTTTCGGGTTTTGAGGAGAACAGGGTTATCGGTTCGGGTACAGTGCTTGATACCGCAAGACTTAAATGTCAGCTCGGTGAGCATTTGTCGGTTGACAGTCAGAGTGTGCACGCATATATTATAGGTGAGCACGGTGACAGCGAAATTGCCGTATGGAGCAGTGCGAATGTTTCGGGTATTCCGCTTGATGATTTCTGCGAGATGAGAGGTCACTATAATCACGATAAATCGCAGGAAAATATCGCAGAAAAGGTTAAAAACAGTGCCTATGAAATAATTGCGAAAAAGCGTGCTACATATTACGGTGTTGCTATGGCGGTAAAGAGAATTTGCGAGGCAATTATCCGTGACGAAAAATCCATACTTCCTATTTCTTCAATAATGCACGGCGAGTTTGGTATTGACGATGTAGTGCTTAGTATGCCGTCGATTGTGGGTGCAAACGGTATTGAAACTAAAGTTCCGATTTCTCTTAGCGAGGACGAAGAAATCAATCTTAAGAAATCTGCCGATACTTTGCGCAGTATTCTTGATGATTGCGAAATTTAAAAGCAGAGTAAAAGGTGGCTGAAAATTCAGTCACCTTTTTGCTTTTATACTTAATTGTGAGATAGGTTGTAATGAATTTTTATGATAGTATGATAATTAGGGGATAGCGTAGTGTTTCGTTATGCAATTAAAAAATTTCCCAATACTATAAATCCCAAATAATCTCTTACAAATCAGTTTCTGTATCAAGCAAAACAAAATGATTTTTTCTGTAGTCTAAAATACCGTCTGATTTCATTTTGCTAAGTTCTTTAGAAAGAGCACTGCGGTCGAGATTTAAGTAATCTGCCATCTGCTGACGGTCAAACGGTATTTCAAAGTCTGTAGAATCGGCTTTTACCGATTCTTCCGACAGATAGGCAAGAACTCTTGTACGCACTGCTTTTGAAGAAGTGCAAAAAATTCTTCGTGAAAGAGCAAGATTTTTTTGAGCCGAAAGCATAAGCAGACTGTTCATAAATTTCGGGTACCACGGCTGATTACTGTTTTCCGGTTTAAGAGCGTTTTTTAAATTTATAAATAAAATTTCGCAACATTCGGCGCATACAACATCGACCATCATCGGAGTTTGCGAAAGAGCATAGGTTTCCGCAAAAATTTCTCCTTCGTTTGCATAACTGATTATACTTTTATTGCCCCATATATCAATGTTCTCTATAATGACATTTCCCGAGAGCACAATTCCTACGCTGTCTATAACATCTCCCATATGATAAATATGTGTGTTTTTTGCATAAATGCGTTTTTTCATAAATTTACTCTTGTTCATTTGAGTAATTTCCTGTTCGGACATATTTTTAAATAAAAGTATATCACAAAATTTCATAAAAGCCTCATTTCGTTGCTATAACAACATAATTTCTTTTCTGATTATATTATAATTTATTTGCAAAATCAATACGGAGGTATTTAAGATGATAAGAAGAATTATAAATATAGATGAAGAAAAGTGTAACGGTTGCGGTGCTTGTGCAAATGCCTGTCACGAGGGTGCGATTACAATGGTAAACGGTAAGGCTAAACTTTTGCGTGATGATTATTGCGACGGACTCGGTGACTGTCTGCCAACTTGCCCTACGGGTGCGATTTCTTTTGTTGAGCGTGAGGCTCTCGCATATGATGAAGAGGCGGTAAAAGCCAATATGAAGAAAAAGTCAGAAACATTCGGCGGCTGCCCCGGACACAGACTGCAGACATTTAACAGAGAAAGCTCTAAAAATACTGCTTTTGCTGAAGATGTAAAAATGCCGTCACAGCTTGGTCAGTGGCCGTGTCAGATAAAACTTGTGCCTGTAAACGCTCCGTACTTTGACGGCGCAAAACTGCTTATTGCCGCCGACTGCACAGCATATGCTTATGCGCAGATGCACAATGATTTTATGCGTGGGAAAATTACACTCATAGGCTGCCCTAAACTTGACGATATCAATTACAGCGAAAAACTTGAAAGTATAATTGCAAATAACAATATTTGGAGTGTAACCGTAGTTCGTATGGAAGTACCGTGCTGCGGAGGTCTTGAGTACGCCGTAAAAAGAGCGTTGCAAAACAGCGGAAAGTTTATACCGTGGCAGATTGTTACAATTTCCACTGACGGTAAAATTTTAGATTAAATAATAAATTTCAACTAAAGCCTTTACATTTGTAGAGGCTTTTTTATGTAGGCGGGGGAGTGCGGATTTCGATTAAATTTAAAAAAGAATATTCACGGAATAAAACGGTATAATATTTTCAAGGACTGCCCATTCGGACAGCCCTTGAGTAAAATTTATCAGCTTGCGTTTTTAATCTGTAATCTTAACTTATCAGAAATCATAGCAATAAATTCGCTGTTGGTTGGCTTGCCTCTGTCGTTGTGGATAGTGTAGCCAAAGTAGGAATTAAGCACATCAACATCTCCTCTGTCCCAAGCAACTTCAATTGCATGGCGAATTGCTCTTTCAACTCTGGATGATGTGGTTTCGTATTTCTTTGCTACAGACGGATATAATTGTTTTGTAACCGCATTGATTATTTCGGGATGTTCAACCGACATAATAATTGAATCCCTTAAATAGTGATAGCCTTTGATATGAGCGGGAACGCCGATTTCGTGCAAAATTTCAGTTACTTTAAGCTCAATGCCGAATGCGTCAAAAGTTACGGGATTTCCGATGAAACTTTCTTTACTACGCTTTGTCATATTTACAATATTCTGACAAAGTTCTGAAATGTCATACGGCTTGAGTACAAAATAAGACGCTCCCGAATTCATAACCTGCTGTTCGAGAATTGCGTTGTGGAATGATGAGAATACTATGAAAAGCGGAGCTTTAAGTTTATCTCGTCTTACACTGCGCATTACGCCTATTGCATCGAGTCTGGTCATAAATGAATCCATAAGGACTACATCCGGCTGTTCTGCCTTAATGCGGTTCAACAGTTCTTCTCCGTCTTTTGAGCAGAAAGCAGGCGTAATGTTGTAATTTTCCATTGTTGCATTGCTTTCCTGCGAAAATTCGGATGCTTCTTCTGTGATGATGAGTTTGATTGCTTTTTCCATTGATTATTTCCCCCAGTAATTTTTCTATGAGATTATATTACCATAAATTGGTAATTTTGGCAATACTTTCCAAGCAAAAAAATTCAATAAATCATAAAATTTTTTTGGTTAAAATAATTAACTGCCAAAAATCAACGGATTTAGCTAAATTATTTGTAATTTTGCATCATATTACCAACATATATTCCGTAACCCTCGTTAGTGGAGTTTACAAAAACATGGGTAACAGCGCCTACAAGTTTACCGTCCATAACAATAGGACTGCCGCTCATACCCTGAACAATACCGCCCGCTTTATCAAGTAATTCTTCATCGGTTACTTTAAGCGTAAAACTTTCGGCAGAGTTTGTGTTTCTGCTTATGCTTGTAATTTCAATGCTGTATGCTTTCGGCGTATTGCCCTCAAGAGTGGTATAAACAGTCGCTTTACCCGTTTTCAGTTCGGATTCTTTTGCAACTTCAACTTTTTCTTTATTTTCTGTAAGCGAAGTATCAAATGTGCCGTATATTCCGATGTCGCAGTTATCGGTAATTTTTCCTATAACTTTGTCGGAAAAATATCCGTTAAGACTGCCGGGGGAGCCGTTTGTGCTTTTAGTCACACTGCTTATTTCCGCTATAACCGCTTCACCCGAGGCAAGCGGCATAAGCGTGTAAGTGTCGCAGTCGCAAATGCCGTGACCAAGACCCGCAAAGTAATTTTCGCTTTTGTCATAATAGGTTACAGTGCCTATGCCTGCACTGCTGTCACGCACCCAAGCGCCTATGAGATAATTGCCGGCCGTGTTTTTTATAGGAACTATCTCTTTTGTAAGCGTTTTGTTGTCACGCTCAAAGGTTACTTCAAGGGTATTTCCGTCTGAATTAAGCGTAGCTTCACGCAGTGTTTCATTGCTTGTAATTTTAGTACCGTTAATTTCCTTTATAATATCGCTTTCTTTAAGTCCGCCTTTTTTTGCGGGACAAACATATTTACTGCCGTCAAAATAACTTTCGAGTTCAACTATCATAACACCGTCCGAATACATTTTAAGTCCGAACGGTTCACCGCCGAGATAAACATATTCCGGCAGTTCTCCGCTGTTGCAGGGAATAGCAGTGGCAGAAAGTGAAATAATAGCTGTAAGGGCAACTGATAAAAATTTATTAAAAAATTTAAAAAAAATCAAAAAAATCACCTACTTTCCGTTGCCATTCTTAGTTTTTGCATTTATAATATAAGAAAACAGGATTTTTTATTATTAAAAATTTTTTTGGAAGATAAAAAGTAATTAAAGCAGTTTGTAAGTCAAAAATGTTATTATTTTTATAAATTAAAAAATTTTACATTGAAAGGAATTAGAATGGATACTAATTTAAAAGGACTTACTTCGCAAGAGGTAAGTCGTAGAGTAGCGGAAGGTAAGATAAATATTACCTCAAATTTAAAAACAAAATCAATCGGCAGAATATTCAGAGATAACATTTGTACTTTGTTTAACGCAATCAATGTTGTGTTGCTTGCGGCGCTTGCGTTTGTCGGCTCTTACAAGAATATGCTTTTTATCGGCATTATGATTGCCAACACAACAATCGGTATAGTGCAGGAAATTCGTTCAAAGAAAAGTGTAGATAAACTGACTATCCTTTCCGAAAAGAAAGTTACTGTCATGCGTGACGGCAGAGAGTGCGAAATAAGCAGAGATGAAATTGTACAGGACGATGTGGTTGTTCTTTCCAGAGGCTCGCAGATTCCCGCCGACTGTATTGTGTGTGAGGGCGAATGCAAGGTAAATGAAAGCCTGCTTACAGGCGAATCGGATCTTATAGAAAAAAAGGTCGGTGACGAACTGCTTTCGGGCAGTTTTATCAGTCTTGGCAAATGTTACGCAAAGGCAAACAAAGTCGGCGCAGAAAGCTATGCGGCAAAAATTAACGATGAGGCAAAGTACATAAAGAAAGTTAATTCGGAAATTTTGCGTTCCTTTAATTTTATTATAAAAATATGTACTTTTATTCTTTTTCCCGTAGGCATCGCTTTCTTTATAAGACAGTTTGGTATCAATGACGGCGATTTGCAGGCTACTGTTGTAAGTACGGTTGCGGCTTTGCTCGGTATGATTCCTAAGGGTATGATTTTGCTTACAAGTTCCGTGCTCGCTGTTTCTATTATACGATTGACACGGCAAAAGGTGCTTGTGCAGGAGATGTATTGCATAGAAACTCTCGCAAGGGTTGATGTACTCTGCCTTGACAAAACGGGCACTCTCACTACCGATGAGATGAATGTTACTGATGTTATCACTATGTGTAATAAGGAAGAAATCGGCACGGCGCTTGCCTCAATCGCAAAATATTCCGACGACAAAAACGCAACTTTGCTTGCAATTGAAAAGTACGCAAAAGGACAAAAGCATATCGGCTGTAAAAAATTCTATCCGTTCTCGTCCGAAACCAAGTGGTCGGGCGGCGATTTTGATAACGGTAAATCCTATGTAATGGGTGCTGCTGAATTTATATTTAAGGATAAGAATAAGTATAAAGAGGTATTTGATACCATTGAAAGCATTAACGATACGGTAAGAATTATTGTTCTTGCCTCTTCCGAAAAGTCGCTCGGTAACGGTTTGCCCGACGATATTACTCCGCTTGCCGTTGTTCTTATTAAAGATAAACTCCGTGAAAATGTAAACGATACCATAAATTATTTTAAAGAACAGGGAGTGGCACTTAAGGTTATTTCGGGTGACAGTGTAAAAACCGTTCAGAATATCGCAAAAGATACGGGCATAACAGGTGCGGAAAACGCAATTGATATGACTACTGTAAAAACACAGGAAGAACTTGAAAAAGCGGCGGAAAATTGCAGTGTGTTCGGCAGAGTTACTCCTCAACAGAAAAAACAGCTTGTAATTGCGCTTAAGAAAAAAGGTCATTCTGTTGCTATGACGGGCGACGGTGTAAACGATGTGCTTGCATTAAAAGAGGCAGACTGTTCAATCGCAATGGCGGCAGGAAGTGACGCCGCAAGAAATGTGTCACAACTTGTGCTCGTTAATAATGATTTTGCATCAATGCCGGGTGTTGTGGCAGAGGGCAGACGAACAATCAATAACCTCGAACGCAGTTCGGCTTTGTATATTGTAAAAACAATTTATACAATCATACTTTCGGTATTCTTCATATTCTTTCATATGCCGTATCCGTTTGAGCCTATTCATTTTTCACTTGTTGGCGCTCTTACGGTAGGTTTGCCGTCCTTTGTGCTTGCTTTGCAGCCTAATAAAAACCGAATTAAAGGTAATTTTACCTACAATATAATTGCAAGAGCGGTGCCTGCCGCATTCTGTACCGTTCTCAATATCATAGGTATGGCTGTTATTACGAAGTTTACAACGCTTGCACCTGACGAGTATTCTACAATATGTGTATATATGACGGCATTGTGTGCTTATATGCTCATTTTAAGACTTTCATATCCGTTTAATGCATTGAGAATTGCTATGCTTACTGTGTCGGCGGTCGGCATTGTGCTCGGTTGTGTATTCTTTGCCGGATTCTTCTCGCTTGTATGGCTTTCGGTTGACGGACTTATTTTGTTCGGTTTGCTGTCGGCATTTACAATTGTATCATTCAATCTTCTTTATAATTATGCCGAAAAGCTGATTGAGAAAAATAAAAACAAATATAAATAAGAAAGGGGTTGAAAGTGTGAAAATTAAATTACCGACCAATGTCAGCATGATAATTGACAGATTTGAGAAAAACGGTTTTTCCGCATATGCGGTGGGCGGCTGTGTGCGTGATTCTTTACTGCAAAAAGAGCCAAATGATTGGGATATTTGTACCGATGCTTTGCCGCAGGATATTCTTCGCCTTTTTTCTGATTTTCATACTTTCGACACCGGAATAAAGCACGGTACTGTGTCTGTAGTGATAAATTCTTCCGTGTATGAAATTACAACTTTTCGCATTGACGGAGAGTATTTCGATAATCGTCACCCCGAAAAGGTAGAATTTACGGATGATTTGGTTACGGATTTGTCACGCAGAGATTTTACCGTAAACGCTATGGCTTACAGTGACCGTACAGGTCTTGTAGATCCGTTTGACGGCGCATACGACCTTGAGCTTATGGCGGTGCGCTGTGTAGGTAATCCCGTTGAGCGCTTTACCGAGGACGCATTGCGTATTATGCGTGCTCTGCGCTTTGCCTCGTGCTATAATATGGCGATAGAAAAGCATACCGCCAATGCAATTTTTGAATGTAAAAAACTTTTGAATAATATTGCCGCCGAACGCATAACCGCCGAGTTCAACAAACTTGTATGCGGAGAAAACTGTGAGTACATAATGCGCAGGTTTAAAGATGTGTTTGCGGTATTTTTGCCCGAAATATCAATTATGTTTGGGTACGACCAACATACCAAACATCATAACAAAACGCTTTGGAGGCACACCACCTGTGCAATGACAAATATCGACCCGACTCCGCTTTTGCGAATTACCATGCTTTTTCATGATTTGGGCAAACCTATGGCCTGCAAGCGTGACCCTGACGGCACGGCTCATTTTAAGGGCCATCCAAAATTCAGCGCAGTAATGGCAGAGCAAATACTTGAGCGACTTAAGTATCCACGGGATTTTATAGACGATTGCGTAACGCTGATTGCGTTTCATGATGTAAGGTTTACAGGCAGTAAACCGCAGATAAAACGAGTAATGAACAAAATCGGTGAAACTGATATGCGCAGACTTTTAAAGGTGCAGTATGCCGATTTAACGGCACAGTCTATGTACCTTAGAGATGAAAAAATGAGCAAGTATAATCTTGCCTGTGCCGCATTTGAAGAAGTTATAAAGGAAAAGGATTGTTTTACGCTGAAACAGCTTGATATTAACGGTCACGATTTGATAAAAGCAGGAATTACCGACGGCAAACAAATCGGAAATATTCTTGATAAATTGCTCGGTATGGTGATTGACGAAAAAATCGAAAATAAAAACTCAATCCTTATGCAGAAAGCAAAAGAATTGAGCGGAATAGATTAATTATATCGCAAACAAAAACCGCAGATAAGTGTCGGCTTATCTGCGGTTAAATTGTTTTTAATCATCATCATACTCGTTATCGGGAGTGATGTTTATCATTTGAGATTCGTTTGAAATTTTCTTTGCATAGTGCCCGATTGTAGCGATAAGTGTAAGTCCTGAAATGCCCTCATATACAAGAGCGATGCCTAAAATAATCATAATTATATCCGCAAAGAAACCGGGAAAGATAATTGTTGTAATCGCAAAAATTATAATAAGTGCGGAAACCACAAAACTTATCCACCAATATTTTACTCCGAGCGACTTTAACTGAAACGACCTTTTAATATCAATGGTACTGTCAACGATAATCAAAATACCGATTATTGCGAATATCATTCCTAAAATCGACTGCGGAGAAATCAAGAAGAAAACTCCGAATGCGGTAGCCGCAATGCCGACAATCATTTCAAAGCCGAAAGACGCTTGTTTTGAAGTGAAATATGTTATGAGATTAAACAGTCCGTAAACCGTTAGCGCACTGCCGAGCGTATAGCAAAGCGCAATGCTTACCTTGTCGGGATAAAAAATCATAACAAAGCCGAGTACGATATAGGCAAGAGCCGAGATAATGGCGGTAGAAATTGCCTTGCCGTGTTTTTTATTTTTGCTTTTGCTCATTAATCAATCACCTCATCAGTCAATGCGCTTGTCGCAGTAGTCGCACATCTGCATACCGAGTTTTAAGTATGAACGATTCGGCAGGTATTCTTCCCGTGCGGTAATGCATCTCGGATTTGTACAGCGTTTGTCTATAACAGAGATTTCTCTGTCCTTAAGCATAAAGTCGTCATCCTGTAAAAGCAGGAGAATAAGTGCCATTCTGCCGTACATACCGTAGAGTGCCTGCTTAAAGTACAGGGCACGGGGGTCGTCGTCTATGTCAACCGTGATTTCGTTTACTCTTGGCAGCGGATGAAGAATGATCATATCTTCCTTGGCTTTTGCAAGTTTCTCTTTGTCGAGAACAAATACATACTTCTGCTTTTCGTATTCCTCTTTGCTTGCAAAGCGTTCCTGCTGTATTCTTGTCATATAAAGTACATCAAGGTCGGAAATAGAACTTGCAAGGTCATTTGAAAATTCATATTTACAGTTGTTCTTTTCAAGAATATCAATAATGTAAAGCGGTACTTGTAATTCTTTTGTAGAAATAAGCACAAATGAATTGTTATCGTACTGCGAAAGTGCCTTTATGAGTGAATGTACGGTTCTGCCGTTTAATAGGTCGCCGCAGATACCGATTTTTAGGTTATCAAGTCTGCCTTTTTCGCAGCTTAAAGTAACTATATCGGCAAGAGTTTGTGTAGGGTGAAGATGTCCGCCGTCGCCGCAGTTGATAAACGGAACGCCTGCATACATAGACGCAGCCATTGCAGAACCCTCTACAGGGTGGCGCATTGCGATAATGTCGGCATAGCCGCCTACAATTGTCATGGTATCTTTAAGACTTTCACCTTTGGCAACGGAAGAATTGAGCGGATTGTCAAAACCGATTGTTCTGCCGCCGAGCTTTAGCATTGCAGTCTGAAAAGACATTTGAGTTCTTGTGCTCGGCTCGTAGAAAAGCGTGGCAAGAATTTTGCCGTCGCAGGCGTGTCTGTAATCAGCAGGATTTTCCATAATTTTTTTAGCTTTTTTAATCAGCATATCAAGCTGTTTTTTCGACATTGCGTCAAGGTCAATAAGATTTTTATTAGCCATTAAAAACACTACCTTTATAATTTTTTTCTATTTTATCAAAAATATACAAGGTTTTAATATCAATAAAGAAAAATAACATTTAAATTTACATTTACCGACAACCGTATATTACATATTTTGTTAAGATTACATTACATTTGCCGAATAAACTTATTTTTTATACTTTTTATTCAAAAATATTCTTTTGACTTTTGCAAAATTATGTATTATAATAAGATGAAATATACAACAAATAGACAAAATTTTACTGTTACACAGAGGGTATTGATTTTGAATTACGATTATACTTTGACCGATACTTTAAAAATGGCAGTCGGCAGTCAGACAGTTTTGCGAAAAGGAAAACCAGAGAGAAAATGTGCGGTATTGCAAAGATTTTTTAATCCTATGCTGATTTTTTCTTTGCTGATTTCGGTTTATGTTTTGATTGCGTATATAAACGGCGATGCACCTCTTACGCCTAAAGCACCGATGTTTCTCGGAGAACCTGCCGATGAATTTAAATACGCATTCAGATTTTACCTGTTTATCTTTTTGAATATACTGCCGACAATTTTGTATGTAATCGGTTTTGCCTTTTCCGTGAGGCAGTATAAAAATGCCGAGTATGCAATAACCGACTGCGGAGTGTTTCTTACAAAAGGCTTGTTTTCAAAAAAGCTGTATTATAAGCCGTACAGAGAGATTTACGATATTCAGATTAGGAAAGAAATTTCTGACATCTTGTGTAAGACGGGTACCGTGACTTTAAGTTTTGAGTTTCCCGAACAGAAAATAGGAAGTCTGACGCCCGTAAATATGGCTCCGCTTAAAATAAAAAATATTTCAGATTATATGGAAGTCTATAAATTGTTACAGGAAAATGTGAGGAGAACAAATTATGTATGATGATTACAAGGTAAGCGATGACTTAAAAAATATGATGAATAACGAACGAATTGTGTGGTCGGGCAGACCTAAGAAGTCGTGCTTTGTGCTTGAGTGTATTTTTAACCCAATGCTTATTTTTGCTTTCATTTGGTTTATGTTTGACTTTATGTTTATAAGTCAAATTTTCTCAAGTGACCTTTCTGAGTTAGACTCAAGCGTATGGATGTTTGTCGGCTTTTTCGCTCTTCATTTAATGCCTGTATGGATATATCTCGGCGGTGTTATTTTTTCTTTCAGAAAGCTGAAAAATACGGAATATGCCATTACCGATAAAGGCATTTACAGTACAAACGGCTGTTTTTCCAAACAGTATAATTTTAAGCCTTTTACAGACCTTTCGCATGTGTATATTCACAGAGGTATTTTTGACCAGTGGCTCGGAGTAGGCGATGTTATTTCCGAATGTCATCATTACGCCGCTGTTCGTTCGGGCAACAGACATTCTGATAATTTTACTATTTCCGATATTCCCGATTATGTTGAAGTTTGCAATATTATAAAAAAGTATCAGACAGATATTTATGCCGATACACAATTCCCAAACGATTACAGACCGCAGTCTAACCACGGTTACAACACAAATTATTATCCGAACGGCGGAGTAAATCCAAATAATTTTTACGGACAGAACAGCAATCCGAACGCTTACTACAATAACCAGCGCAACGCATATTATAATCAAAACAATGCGCAAAATTACAACAGAAATTATAATGCAAATCCTCAAAACTTCAATTCCGATTACAGCAGTAATCCCGGCTTTACAGGTGAAAACTGCGATACACACGACGGTTATGAAGTGAATGCAGGCAGTAATAATTACGACAGTTGGGATAATCCCAAGGCTAAAAAAGAGAAAGACAGTTGGGATAAGCAGTAATAATTTGTCGGATTTTTTATAAATTTGTTTTGACATTTCATTAATTTGGTACTATAATAAAGAAAACAATACAAAACGGGAGCCGAGTGGCTGAGAGGAAATGAATTGACATTTCGACCGTAAACCTGATTTGGATAATGCCAACGGAGGGACTTTGCAGCGTAAGTTTGCTATAGGCTTACGGTAAATATTTTACATACAAAGTGCGTCGGTTCGGCGCACTTTATTTTTTGCTTTTCGGAGGTGAAGTTATGATAAGAATAAACGGAGTTGATATTGATAAAATTGAAATTTCACTTATGCAGTACCTTGAAGGAAATTCAATTTCACCGCAGAGAATTGCGGTTGAGCTTAACGAGGAAATTCTGCCGAAGGCAAATTACGCCGCTACTGTTCTCAAAGACGGAGATGTAGTAGAAATCGTAAATTTTGTCGGCGGCGGTTGTTGAGTTTTTCCGCATTAAATTATAAAGGAGATAATAATAATGGAAAATGATAAGCTGATTTTAGGCGGACACGAATTTAATTCCCGATTTATTCTCGGTTCGGGTAAGTATTCGCTTGACCTTATAAAAGCGGCAGTTGAAAATGCAGGCGCAGAGATTATTACTCTTGCACTAAGACGAGCTGTAACAGGCAAGGTTGCAAATATTCTTGACTATATTCCGAAGAATGTTACTCTTTTGCCCAATACCTCGGGTGCAAGAAATGCCGATGAGGCTGTAAGAATTGCAAGACTTGCAAGAGAGGCAGGCTGCGGCGACTTTATTAAAATTGAGGTAATCAGAGATTCAAAGTACCTTTTGCCAGACAATTACGAAACAATAAAGGCAACCGAGGCACTTGCCAAAGAGGGCTTTATCGTACTTCCGTATATGTATCCGGACCTTAATGTGGCAAGAAGCTTAAGAGATGCGGGTGCTGCCGCAATTATGCCGCTCGGCTCTCCGATAGGTTCAAACAAGGGAATAGCAACAAAGGAATTTATTAAAATCATCATCAACGAAATAGACTTGCCTGTTATTGTTGACGCAGGTATCGGCAGACCGTCGCAGGCTTGCGAGGCTATGGAAATGGGTGCGGCGGCTGTAATGAGCAATACCGCCATTGCAACTGCAGGTGATATTCCTATGATGGCAAACGCATTTAAAAAGGCGATTGAGGCAGGCAGACAGGCTTACCTTTCAGGTCTTGGCAGAGTAATTGAGAACGGTGCGTCTGCATCATCACCTCTTACGGGATTTCTTGAAAGTTGAGGTGTGAACAATGGAAGAAAGAATTGACCATATGAAATATCTGCCCGATATGGAGCAGATTGATTCTGATATACCCGACAGAGTAATTGCAGAAATGAACGGATATGACCCGTCGATTTATACCGAAAACGATGTAAGACGGGCACTTGAGCACGACGAAAAAACTGTTGACGATTTTAAGGCTTTGCTTTCGCCAGCGGCATTACCTTTGCTTGAAGAAATCGCAGAGGCTGCAAGAGTGGAAACCAAAAAGCATTTCGGCAACTCGGTAAATATGTTTACACCGCTTTACATTTCAAATTATTGTGAGAATTACTGTATTTACTGCGGCTTTAACTGTCACAATAAAATTCACCGTGCAAAGCTGAACGCAGAGGAAATCGAGCACGAAATGCAGGCAATTGCAAAGACAGGCTTGCAGGAAATACTTATTCTGACAGGCGAAAGCAAAAAAATGTCGGATGTTAAGTATATCGGCGAGGCTTGCAAAATTGCGAGAAAGTATTTTAAAGTCGTAGGACTTGAAGTATATCCGATGAACAGCGACGAGTACCGTTATGTGCACGAATGCGGTGCCGACTATGTAACCGTTTTTCAGGAAACCTATAATTCCGATAAATACGAAACGCTCCACCTTGCGGGTCATAAGAGAATTTTCCCGTACAGAGTAAATACTCAAGAAAGAGCTTTGATGGGCGGTATGCGTGGCGTAGGATTTGCGGCGCTTTTAGGACTTAGCGACTTCCGTAAAGACGCATTTGCCACAGGTATGCACGCTTATCTTATTCAAAGAAAGTATCCGCACGCAGAAATTGCTTTTTCCTGCCCAAGATTAAGACCGATTATCAATAACGATAAAATCAATCCGAAAGATGTACACGAACCGCAGCTTTTGCAGGTTATTTGTGCTTACAGATTGTTTATGCCGTTTGCAAGCATTACTATTTCAACGAGGGAGTGTCAGCGCTTCCGTGACAATGTGGTTGACATTGCGGCAACTAAGATTTCCGCAGGCGTAGATGTGGGAATAGGCGGTCACGACGGTGAAAGAGAGAAAAAGGGCGACGAGCAGTTTGAAATTTCAGACAGCAGAAATGTTGACGAGGTTTACAAGGCTCTTACCGATAAGGGCTTACAGCCCGTTATGAGCGATTACATCTATGTGTAATGTAGTAAGCGTGACGGCAAAGCCGCTCTGCAAAGATGATTTTTTACAGAAAATACAAAAAATATCCGATTCCGATACACAATATATAATTCTTAGGGAGAAATATCTTTCCGAACAGGAATACTTCAATCTTGCAAAAAATGTACTTTCGGTTTGTGACAAAGACAAATTGATTATACATAATTTTCCCGAAACCGCTGTAAAACTCGGTGTTAAAAAAATTCATCTGCCTTTCGGTGCGTTTAAAGATTTAAAGTGCAGAGAGGATTTTGATTTGCTCGGAACTTCCGTACACAGTACGGAGGACGCAATATTTGCCGAAGAAAACGGAGCGGATTACATTACGGCGGGTAATATTTTTGAAACCGACTGCAAAAAAGGACTAAAGGGTAAAGGAGTAATTTTTTTGCGGAATGTGTGTGACAGTGTAAATATTCCCGTCTACGCAATAGGCGGCATAAATGCTGATACCGCAAAAGAATTAAAATCCCTAAACAGAAAGAATTTTGCTGGTGTATGCGTTATGTCACTTCTTATGCAGAGTGAAAATATAAATGAAGAAGTTATGAAAATTAAGCGTGAATTGGGGTGATACAGCGTGAAATTTGACAAAAATATGCTTGCGTTATATGCGATTACAGACAGAAAATGCATAGGCGACCGTGGACTTGAGTACAGCGTTGAGCAGGCTTTATCGGGCGGCGCAACAATGATTCAGTTAAGAGATAAGGAAGTCGATTTTGATACACTCTGTAAAGAAGCAGACAGTCTGCTTAAAATTTGCCAAAAGTACGGCGCACCGCTCATCATTAACGATAACGCAGAGGTTGTCCTCAAAACAGGTGCTGACGGTGTGCACCTCGGTCAGAATGATATGGAGCTTGCCAAGGCGAGAGAAATCCTCGGTAAAGATAAAATAATCGGCGGCTCGGCACGCACAATTGAACTTGCAAAAAAAGCAGAGCAGAGTGGAGCGGATTACATAGGCAGCGGTGCGGTGTTCGGCACACTTACAAAGGCAGACGCAAAATACCTCGGTACAGAAAATCTTAAGAAAATATGCGGCGCTGTCGGTATTCCTGTTGTGGCAATCGGCGGTGTAAGCGCAGATAATATACCGCAGCTTGAAAATTGCGGTATAAACGGCATTGCCGTGGTGAGTGCGATTTTTGGCGCTGACAATATCTGTTCCGCCGCACAAAAATTAAGAAAACTTGCAGACAGCGTAATTTACGGAGGTTAGTTTGAAAACTGTATTGACAATAGCCGGCAGCGACTGCTCGGGAGGAGCGGGAATACAGGCTGATATAAAAACAATAACAATGCACTATTGCTATGCAATGAGCGTCATTACCGCCCTTACGGCGCAAAACACAACGGGCGTATATGGTATTGAGCAGACGAGCGACGAGTTTATAGCAAATCAGCTTGACTGTGTTTTTACCGATATTTTTCCGGACGCAGTAAAAATAGGTATGGTTTACGGCAACAATTCCGCAAAAGTAATTGCTGACAAGCTCAATTTTTACAAAGCAAAAAATATTGTGACCGACCCTGTAATGGTATCTACCAGCGGCAGCAGGCTCATAAGTGAGCAGGGACTTGAAAATCTGAAAAAATACCTTTTGCCGATTTCAGCACTTGCCACTCCGAATGTACCCGAGGCTGAAATTTTGAGCGGATTTAATATCAAAAATTTACAGGATATGCAAAATGCCGCTAAAATAATTTCCGATAAATACGGCTGTGCCGTACTCTGTAAGGGCGGTCATTTAGAGGATTGCAGTGATGATTTGCTTTACTCTGACGGCGAGTTTTATACTTATCACTCGGTAAGAATTGACAATCCCAATACTCACGGCACCGGATGTACGCTTTCAAGCGCAATAGCAAGCAATCTTGCGAAAGGCTTTGAAATTCCTCAAGCCGTTGAGAACGCAAAGGCGTATGTAACAAAAGCAATCGGCGTAAAACTTGACCTCGGCAAAGGCAGAGGACCGCTGATGCATAACTATATTTTACAAAATTTTAAATGAAAAGGCAGATGAAATATGAGAGAATATTCAACACAGATGGAGGCTGCAAGAAAGGGAATTGTAACCAAGGAACTCGAAATTGTAGCCAAAAAAGAGAGAATGACAGTAGAGGAGCTTATGCCGCTCGTAGCGCAGGGCAAGGTTGCCATTTGCGCAAATAAAAATCATAAGTGCATTGACCCGGAGGGTGTCGGCTCAATGCTCAAGACCAAGATAAATGTAAACCTCGGCATTTCAAGAGATTGCAAGGACTATGACATTGAAATGGAAAAGGTTATGCAGGCTGTAAATATGGGTGCTCACGCAATTATGGATTTGTCATCACATGGAAATACAATTCCTTTCCGCAGAAAGCTCACAAGCGAGTGTCCGGCAATGATTGGTACTGTACCTGTTTACGATTCCGTTATTCATTATCAGCGTGACCTTGACACACTTACAGCACAAGATTTTATTGATGTTGTAAGACTTCACGCACAGGACGGTGTGGACTTTGTAACACTCCACTGCGGTATTACAAGAAAGACTATTGAGCAGATTAAAAAGCATAAGAGAAAGATGAACATAGTTTCCCGTGGCGGTTCACTTGTGTTTGCCTGGATGTGTATGACAGGTAACGAAAACCCGTTTTATGAGTATTACGATGAAATTCTCGACATCTGTCGTGAGTACGATGTAACAATTTCTCTCGGTGACGCTTGCCGTCCGGGCTGCCTTGCAGACGCTTCCGATGTTTGTCAGATTGAGGAGCTTGTGCGCCTTGGCGAGCTTACAAAAAGAGCATGGGCAAAAGATGTTCAGGTAATGGTAGAGGGTCCGGGTCATATGCCGATGGACCAGATAGAGGCTAATATGAAGATTCAGCAGACAATCTGCTGCGGCGCTCCGTTCTATGTTTTAGGCCCGTTGGTGACAGATATTGCCCCGGGTTATGACCATATTACTTCCGCAATCGGCGGTGCTATTGCCGCTGCTTCGGGTGCCGCATTCCTTTGTTATGTAACTCCTGCCGAGCATTTGGCTTTACCGAATGTTGACGATGTAAAGCAGGGAATTATTGCCTCTAAAATTGCGGCGCACGCAGCCGATATTGCAAAAGGTGTGCGTGGCGCAAGAGAAATTGACGACAAAATGGCAGACGCAAGAAGAAAGCTTGATTGGGAGGCTCAATGGGATTGTGCCATTGACCCCGAAACCGCAAGAAAAATTCGTGATGACCGCAAACCCGAGCACGAAGATACTTGCTCAATGTGCGGTAAATTCTGCGCAGTAAGAAGTATGAACAAGGCTCTCAACGGCGAGCATATCGACATTCTTTAATTAACAAGTTACATTTTTATACCTGTATTTCAAAATTGCACCTTGCTTGCTTGGCAGGGTGCTTTTTTGTGCCTTTTTAATTGTTTTTTAATAAAATTAGCCTAATTACTGCAATTTTTAAAAGTATTTTACGCATAGGTAAAGGGGGTGTGATATGAGTACGGAAATTGTGACTGCGCTGATTGTTGCGGGCGGAAGTATTATTTGTCAATTGCTGATAAATGCGTCAAACCGTAAACGACAGGAAAGCGAAAACGAAAAGACCAAATCATTGATTGTGTATCGGTTAGATCAGCTTGAACATAAGCAGGATAAATATAATCATCTGCAAGAGCGTGTTTTCAAACTTGAGCGAATGTCAGCCGTTACGGACGAAGAAATAAGAGTTGTAAATCATAGAATTGCTGACCTTGAGCATATAAATAGTGAAAAGAAATAAGCTAATATCACTTTTATGGGCAGAAATTTATATTGAACTTTTAAATTAAAATGTATTACAGGGGGTGAAATTATGAAAAACGGTTTTAAAATATGGGCAAAAGCTGCGGGCATCCGTGCGGCAAAAACCGTGGCTCAAACAGCGATTTCGGTTATCGGCGTGTCTGCAGTGCTAAGTGATGTGAATTGGGTGGCGGTTGCTTCCGCAAGCGTGCTTTCGGGTATTCTTTCGTTGCTTACAAGTATTGCGGGATTGCCCGAAATATCCGATAATAAATAAGTACATTTTTAAGGCATCGGAATATTATGTAATATGAAGATGTGTTTTACTAAAAACTGCCTTAAAAGAGCATTGCGTACATTCCTACAGACGGCACTCGGATATATTCTCGCTAATCTTGCGTTGTTTCTGACGGGAACGGATTTTGCAAATGCAGAAATGTGGAAAAGTGCAGTCTGCGGACTTTTGGTTTCTTCGGTTTCGGCAGGACTTTCAGCGGTTATGAACCTCGAAAAAAAGGAAGAACAGGCAGAGTGTGACGATAAATGCTCAAAAGATGAAGAAAACAAATGAATACAATTTTACAAAAAATTAATAATAATATTGTCAGCCGCAGGTCAGCTCGACCTGCGGTTATTGTTTTATGCTGAAATTTGTATTATAATATAAAGGAAATATCGTATGGAAATACTTTCATCTACGCTTAATCACATAGCCGTGCTTTTTTCTTTTATTCTTATCGGCTTTGTTCTTAAAAAGAAAAATATTTTATCTGACGGCAGCGGCAGGACTTTGTCACGCCTTGAAAACGGAATATTTATGCCTGCGGTCGTAATCAATACATTTTGGAATAATTGTACGGTGGAAAATATAAGCCGAAAATGGATTTTCCTTGTTTACAGCACTGCGCTTTTGATTGCTGCGGTTGCGCTTGCTTTTATTATCTCAAAATTTCTTACCAAAGACGAGTATTTGCGTAAAGTGTACAGATATTCGCTTTCGGTATCAAATTTCGGATTTGTTGGCACTGCGCTTGTTCAGGGCATATACGGCGCTGACAGCATTGAACTTTTCGATTATTTAATATTCACCTTGCCGCTGAATATGTTTACTTACTCAATCGGAATTGCGTGGCTTGTGCCGTCGGACAAGGGCGGGTTTTCTTTGAAGTCATTGCTGAATCCGATATTTGTGTCGCTGTTTATCGGCGCAATTCTCGGACTTTTGCAAATACCGAGGGTGCGGCTTGTAAGTACAATTCTTACCGATTGTGCCGCATGTATGGCACCTGTTGCAATGATTTTGACAGGGTTTGTAATAGCGGGATATGAAATAAAAAGCCTGCTCAAGGTAAAGCAGACTTATATTGTGGCGGTGCTTAGGCTGATAGTTTTTCCTACAATTTTTGTGACTGCGTTAAGGCTTTTGAATACGGATAATGAAATAGTTTTTGCCGCACTCTGTGCAAATGCAATGCCGTTAGGACTTAACACCGTTATAATTTCATCGGCATACGGAGAAAGTCCGCAAACAGGCGCAAGCCTTGCTCTTGTGTCGCAGGCAATGGCGGCGATTACCATACCGATAATGTTTTTAATATTTTTTAGGAGATTTTAATATGAAGATTTACCTTGCATCGCCGTTTTTTAACGATAACGAAATTGCAAATATTCACCGTGCGGTTGAAATTCTTAAAGCAAAAGGTCACGAAGTTTTTGTACCTATGGAGCACGATGTTGAGAACAGGGAAAGCCTTACCAATGCAGAATGGGCAGAGGAAATTTTTAAAATTGACAAAGGCGGAATTGACGATTGCGATGCGGTTGTTTTGCTTTACGGCGGAATGTACTCCGACAGCGGAACTGCGTGGGAGTGCGGATATGCCTATGCGTCAGGCAAAAAAGTAATAGTGTGTTGCTATAATATTGAGCAGACCAATCTTATGATAGTAAACGGCTGTCACGCATTTTTAAACGGAATAGACGAACTCTCATACTATGATTTTGATAAAATGCCCGTTGTCCGCAATGCAGGCGAACAGAAGTAAATACATTTGTTTAGTACGGATACTTAAATTATGGTCCGGCATATTATTTAAGCTAAGTAATTATAAAGTTTATTACTATAAAATTAACAGAGAAATGCGGGTGATAATTATAGCAACTAAAATCGAAAAATGGGATATTTAAAAAAATATAAACAGTTACGGTTTAAATATAAAATCTGTAAGTGATGATTTTGACGGTTTAACAGTTATTCTTGAAAATAATGAAATGGAATTGTTTTCAATCAGATGGGCGGATGTGGAAAGTTATTGCCGTTCAACGGAAGAAATGCGTTTTAAATTTATTGCAGGTGAATGGCAACAAGTCTGAAAAGAATTTCCAAATCATTCTTTTTTTAAGTTATTGATTCACCATATATAAAATGGATTAAAGAACAAGCAGGTGGTTTTATGGATGATGATAAATTAATTCATTTTATGATTGTTTCTGCTGATTATGTTTTTGATACAGTTTCAAAATATGAACCGGATGAGTATTATTTAAGTAAACTGACTTGTTCGGATAGTACAAAAATCTCTCTATGGCATAATTTACTGTGTAACTTTATTGATTTTAGCTGATATTGTTTGATACCGAAATTCACTCAAAAAGCAAAGGCTGAGTGATTGAAAAACATAGCAAATAAGCCGAATTTTCAGTGTTTATCACAAAAAATAAGCACCCGATTGCTCGAGTGCTTTTGGCGGAGATGGAGAGATTTGAACTCTCGCGTCGGAGTTACCGACCTACTGGTGTTCGAAGCCAGACCCTTCAGCCACTTGGGTACATCTCCATATTAAATTATCGTACTCAACTATTATAACGGCTCAATTAAAAATTGTCAATACCTGTAACTAAATTATTATTTTATCATAAAATGAAATGAATAAGCAATACCGAATTATTTTTCGTAAGGCGGGTGATTTTATGGCTTTTGACACAAGAGAATTGTTTGCTCGGTTGTTAAAATGCGAAAGCGGAGGAGAGGGGGTTGAAGGTATGCGTGCGGTTGCCTCTGTGATTATCAACAGGTCAACTGTTCCTTACGGGGAATTTGCACGGATAAGCAACGGTGGAGATGTGCGGGCAATCATTACACAGCCAAATCAGTTTACCTGCTTAAAGACTTCCGTAGGGGGTCAGTACAATTCGCAAAATGTGTATAATATTGTACCTGAAGATATACACTACGAAATTGCAGATTGGGCACTTGCAGGCAATACCGACAGCTCGGTCGGCAATTCTTTATTCTATTTTAATCCTTATTCCTCAACCTGTCCAAACTATTTTCCTACCAATATCGGCGTGATTTACAATCGTATCGGTAAACATTGTTTTTATTCTCCGACACAGGCTTACAAAAACACATAGGAGTGATTTGTTTTGGTAAATTACATCAACAATAAAAAGGCGCAGCAGCTCAACCCAAATACTCTGTATAATCTCGACACCAATCCCTCAGCCTGCAATAATTATAATTGTATAAACAACCAGATTCCAAATACCATACAGCAATACGGTTACGAAATTCCATCCATACTTGACCTGGCTACATTGGTTAGCCCCACAAGTCCGAATTATCAAAGTTTCAGTCCTGATCAACAGGCACTGAATAGAAGAAATCCTGCGTCGGGGCAGTCGATAAATCAACTTACACAGGCAATCCCTGCCGAAAGTCAAAATAACGAAGTTGCAAATGATTTGGCGGTTCGTGAAATTCAGAACATAGATTCAACCCAGCCGTACAATCCCGAAACATTGCCGACCCCCGCAATGATAAATGAACAGAATATGCAAAATATGCAAAACAATCAGACTGCAATGTCGACGGCAAGCCTTTTGACCGACATAAAAAATCCGTATGAGGTAACAGCCGAAAGTGTGCAATATCTAAACGGTTTTATACGCACTCAAATCGGAAGAAGAGTATCCATTGATTTTCTTGTGGGTTCAAATACAATTGTCACAAAATCAGGATATTTGCTCGGCGTTGCGGCAAACTATATTCTTATAAACGAGCTTGACACAAACGACCTTACAACCTGTGATTTTTACAATATTAAATTCATCAGATTTTATTTTAATTAAAATAAGATGCTTTTTCAAAAGTTGGGGTGAATATGGTTTAGCCGACTTTCGGTCGGACAACAAAGTTAAGAGAAAGAAAAATTTTCTGCCCGAAGTTAAAAGTTTGGTCAACCTTTTCAAAGGTTGTGGGTGTGGGCAACGCCCGCAAATAGTTTTCTTTTATACAATGTCTGACAGCCAAATGGCTTGCCGTTTGCGGCTTGAATACAATGGCGAGAGCCTTTTAATTGCGTAAGTAGGAATAAGTCAGAAAGATTATTTTATAAGTTTGTTGCCTGTAAACTACTTATACATTATAATAAAATGCCTACCATTCCGCTTTTCTTTTGCGTGAAAAGAAAAGCTCCAAAAGAAAGCACGCTTAAGGGGAAAGGGACTCGAAATCCCTTTCCCCTTAAGTATCCCCTTTCCTTAGACGACCAAGGTCAGTGACCTTGGAACCTCTAACTTATATTTTTCTAATAAAATTTGTACTTGGCAAAATAAGTTATTTAATTATTTCCTTTTTAAACTTACACTTGCCTTTTGTTGGCTCTCCTCAAAACAGCACCTTTTAAAAAGGGTTGAACTAAATTTTGATTTTATAAAATTTACCATAGAACCTACTTTTTATTGCACTATGTAGTCCTTGAAAATCTTTTCAAAGCGTTTAAAGAAAACATTTTTGTTGCTTTTTATCATAAAGCCGAATAACAGTGAAACAGCAATTATATCGAATACGGGCAAAAACCATATAAACGGCAGTTCTGTATAGATTTCGGGATAGCTTAGGAAAAGGACAAGGCAGGTTGAAACCGTAACCAATACAAGAAAACCGATCCAAAATATTATATCTTTTTTGTTTGTGTAAGATTTAACGCATACATCAAGCTGAGTTCCACGCTCTTCGGCTGTAATTTCATTTATCGGATTAAAAGGCTTGTATTTGTCGGCAGGGTGAGGACAGAGTTTTGCGGATTTACCGTTTACAGAGCCGTAAAGTGTTGTATCGCTTGCGGTGTTTCTGTTTAGGTTTGAAAGCGGCATATCTTTTAGGGTGTGATTGCCGAGAATATTAAAAAATTCTGCCTGCGATATGTTCATTTTATAATTGTGTTCTTTCATTTCAGTCACCTGTTTGTAATTATATTTAAGTGGATTTGAATAATGTTTGATTATTTGTGATTATTTAGAATTTCTCGCATTTTCAATAAATGTTCTGACAAGCTCAAAATCCTTGCCCGATTTGTCGGAAAGCTCTACGCCAGAACTTACATCTACCGCATACGGATGTACCTGACAGATAGCGGCTGCTACATTATCGGCGGTGAGTCCGCCTGCAAGAAAGAGCATTTTGTCGGTTTTAGGGAGTTTTTTAAGCATAGACCAGTCAAAACTCTTGCCACTGCCGGGTACTGCCGAATCAAATAAAATTCCTTTTACATTGTCAAGATTTTCAATATCGCCAATGCTTTCAATTCCGCTCACATTAATTGCCCGAATAACGGGGGTTTTGCACTCGCTCAAAAGCTTTTCGCTGATTTTGCCATGAATTTGCACATAGTCAAAGCCGAGGGTGTGTATCTGTTCAAGCTGTTCTTCGGTTGGTGATACGGTAACGGCAACGCTCTTTATATTTGGGTCGAGAGCAGAGAGCAGCTTTTGCGCCTTTTCGGGCGAGATATTCCTATGGCTTTTCTCAAAAAACATAACAAACCCTGCAAAATCGGGGGAGAGTGTGTTAATACATTTTATATCGGTCTGATTTTTAAGTCCGCAAATTTTAACTTTTGTCATACTTGCCTCCTGTACTTTAATAATATGTTACCATAAGGAGGTAAAATGTCAATAGTCAAAGAAAAATTGCGGATTTTTTCCGAATTTTTTGATTTCAAATATTGACAAAAGCAAAAATAATGGTATAATAATTTTGTTATGCAATATAAAGAGTATAACATCCTTGCGGCGAAAGCCGCCATAATGTCCAGAAGGAGGTGCAATATAATGGCAGTAACAGCTAATTACGAGACAGTAATGGTAGTTTCTCTTAAGAACGGCGAAGAGAACGTTCAGAAGGTAGTAGAGAAATTCAAGGCTCTCATCGAAAACAATGCCACTTTAAAGAATGTTGACGAATGGGGCAAGAGAAAGCTTGCTTACCTTATCAACAAGGAGAGCGAAGGTTACTATGTTCTCTTTGATTTTGAAAGCACAGCAGAGTTCCCTGCAGAGCTCGACCGTATCTACAAGATTACAGACGGTGTAATGCGTTCAATCATCATCAAAAAAGAAGAAGAATAATTTACGAATGAACCTTTGTAGGGGTTATTCCTCGAACACGAAAGGAACTTAAAAATGCTTAACAGAGTGGTTTTAATGGGCAGATTAACTGCCGATCCGGAACTTAAGACAACCCCTAACGGTGTCAGCGTAACATCTTTCAGTATTGCGGTTGACCGTTCATATGTAAAGAGCGGTGAAGAACGCAAGGCGGATTTTTTCAATATTGTTTGCTGGCGTCAGACTGCTGAATTTGTTTGCAGATATTTCAGCAAGGGTTCTATGATTGCTGTTGACGGACAGCTCCAGAGCCGTTCGTTCCAGGCAAAAGACGGTTCTAACCGTTATGTAGTAGAGATTGTTGCAGACAATGTTAGCTTCACAGGCGAACGCCGTGACAGTAATGCTAACGGATACAATAATCAGTCTTACGGCAACAATCAATCATATGGCGCACAGTCTTATGGCTCTAACCAGTCTTACGGCTCGGCTCCATACCAGCAGGCACAGGCTCCTGCTGAGTCATATCAGAGCGGTTCAAATTCAGATTTTCAGGATATGCCGCTTGATGATGATTTACCATTTTAAATTTAACTGAATTATAATATAATTCATTGAAAGGAGTTCTCACAATGGCTGACAGACCAATTAACCGTGGTAGAAAAGCTCGCAAGAAGGTTTGCGGTTTCTGCGTTGATAAGGTTGAACACATTGATTATAAGGACATCGCTCGTCTTCGTCGTTATATGTCAGAGAGAGGTAAGATCCTTCCTCGCCGTGTAACAGGTACTTGTGCAAAACATCAGCGTGAAATTACAGTTGCAATTAAGCGTGCAAGACACCTTGCTTTGCTCCCATACACAGCTGACTAATCTATAATCAGTATTTTAAGCACCGTTTTTACACGGTGCTTTTTATTTTGCTTTTGTAAGTACAGTTTTTAAAAAATCTAAAAACTCTGACATAAATCAAAGAATATTTGTTTGTTTTGGTCAAACTTTAAAAAAGCCTCGAAAATTAATAAACAAACTTTACTCGCAAATTATGTGCAATTTGCCTTTTTGGCTTACGATTCCTACAAATACAGCAAATAACACTTGATTTTATGGCGATTTTCGGTATAATATTAAAGTAGTAACTATATATAGTTACTGTAACATTGTTGAAATGTGCCTGTTACGAACGGGCTTCATTTTCATAAAACACACAATACAGAACAGACCGTTTGCCAGCGGTCTGTTTTGTGTTTTACGGAAATTTATTGTATTACTTAATTGTAAAAAAATGCACCTGTAAATTATGCGGCTTACAGGTGCATATATTTTTTAATTAACCTACGCTGTAAATTTCAAGAGTATCAATATATCCTGAAAGGTAACGCTGAATTTCGGTTACATTATTAATTGTAATTGATGTGATGTAGCGGGTAACAGCTGAATTTTTGTACTGAAAATCGTTAAATTCAGCATTGCCGGCTGAATAGTTTTGCAAAAGAGTAACATCGTTTACATCAACCTTATTGTCAAGATTGATGTCCCCTGCAACAAGGTCGTTTATATATGTATAAGTCTGTTCTGTATCAGCGGGTTGATTATTAAGGTCTATAAACTTAATTCCGTTTTCTTTTGCGTATTTTTCGGCTGCGGTAGAGGAATAACCGTTGATTACATAATATGGGTTCAATATATTTGAATTTCCTTTGTTTGATAAAATATAATCGAAATATCCAAACGCTTCATCACCTATGTATTCAACATTTTTGCCGATTAATACTTTATTAAAAGAACAACCGATGAATGCATAATCGTCTATGTATTTTACACTGTCGGGAATTTTTATCTCTGTCAGTCTTGCGCATCCGCAGAATGCGTCTTTGCCGATTTTGGTTACATTGTTACCGAGCTTTACATTTTCAAGATTATTCATATAGTTTGCAAAACTGTCGGGGATTTCTGTAATTCCGTTTCCAATCACAAGATTTTCAAGAGTGTAAATCGGTTTAATATTTGTATTATCGAGAGTTGTAAGGCTATCGGGTAAAATAAGGGTTTTAACATTGCTTGTATCTGTTGTTACAAATATAGATGAGGATAAATTTTTCACCTGTCGTCCAAGATAGGTGGAAGGGATTTCAAGAGTTTCTGACACTGTATAATTAATTGAAATAAGAATCAATGACTTGTCACTTAGGTCAACCGTATAATTGTAATCATTGTTACTGTCTTTATAATCGATGTTCACAAGTACAAAATCGTCATCGTTGAGAGTGCTTTTATCAATGTAATAATAATCACCTGATTTTTCTACGCTGACCGTATCTGAACTGCAGCTTGTTACGCTATGCAGTAATGACGAAACTCGTACATAATTGTCCCGCATTTCAATAAAAATATCACTGTTTGCCGGAGTAGGAATAAAGGAGAGGTTACTCATCTTTGAGTTTGCCTCATCAAATACAGACAATGATTTTGTTGCATAAACTTTGTTGCTTTTTTGAGTGCAGTAACCGTAAATTGATTGTACGGAAAAAGCAAATTCACTTGCGTATTTGCCGTATATTGTATTGCCCTCAACATTGCAGTATGAAACGCTTGAGTACCACGCTTCACCGCATATTGCTCCCGATGATTGAGTATCGGAAAAGTAGTTGTAATTTACAGTGCTGTTTTTTACAGTGCAGTTTAAAATAGCGGCATATTTAGCGTAAGCACCAAGCACACCGCTAACATTTGCAGGTGCGACATTTGCGTTTTCTATTGTTAAATCATATATTTTTGCACCTTGCAAAGAACCGAAGAATCCGCTGATATTGTTCAATTCATTTTGTGTTGAACCGATTTTAATGTTTTTGATTGTATGGTTGTTTCCGTAAAATACAGAACTGAAATAACCGTCGCTGTTGCAGAGCGGTGGTACTTCTTTATCATAATCGGCGAAATCAAGGTCGGTATTTAGATTTATTTTTTCCGGAATATAGCCGTAATTATTGCAAATTTCAATAAGCGTAAAGTAATCGTCAATACTGCTTATTTCATAAGGAGCGTCAACGGCTTTTTCTTCATAGTATTTTAAAAGGATAACAGCATTGTTCATATCTTGAACAGAGCAAGATGAATTGCTTAAAAGGGATTTTGACGCTTCAATCTGATTATTCAGAAGATTTGCGTATTTTTCGGAGGAGATTTTGCTTTTATCTATGTTTTCGGCATCTGAAACGGCCTTTTTTAGATTTTCTGTAACTTCACTGTTATCTAAATCGGAAGTAAAAGCTTTTATAGAGGCATATGCCCTTGAAATATCAGGCTGATTATATGCATCACTCCATTGGTTATGGCTAAGTATATAGGAATTATTTTCTTTGCAATTCTGATTTGTAAGTAAAGAACTCGAAAAAGACATATAGCTTGAATCGTTGTTTGACTCAATTACAACCGAAAATTTTTCACCCGATGTAAGGTAAACTTCATCTTTTACATCTATGTAATGTACGCCGTTATTCTCAATTTTCCCGCTGAAAGCAGTGAGAAGTCTGCCGTCTTTTGGGTTATCAAAATCAGCATTAAGTGCATAAACAGAGGCGGTATAATCATAAGCACCCAAGGTTTTGAAACTGATTTGTTTTAACTGTTCGTCGGATTGGGCGGTAAATATATTTGCTGCACCTTCATAATTGTAACCGTACCCTTGAGTGACAAAGCAGTTCTGATATTCGTTGTCATAAGCATTGTTGTCTTGCATTATATATTGAGAAAAAGAAAGATTGGTTGTATCGTAAGAAATCCAAATATAACCATCATTGCCGTAATGCTCGCCCCAACTGTTTTTGCACAGCCATGCACCGTCATTTGAAGGCTTGACTTTACCGGTAAAATTATCTTTGCTGTAATTATCGTCCCAGCCTACAACGACTATTAAATGCGAATCTCCGATTCCAATGCAGGTATTATCGCTGTAATAGTTAGCGTAATCGGAAGAATAGCAGTCGGTAAAGCTTGGATAGTAAACGGTAACGGCACCGTTTGACACAATCTTTGATTTTAAAGTATCTTTGTTATTGCTTATTTCACTGTAGTCCTTGAGTCTGTAGTCTGAATAATATCTAAGGGTTTCTGAAAAGCCTTTCTTCACTTCATTGTAAGGGCAAAGACTTTGCGGATATGTACCAAACCCCGAGTTAAGCGAGATGGCAAGAGTATCGGAAGTGCCTCCGTTACTGCCTTTTGACGAATCGTTTATGTAATCGCCGTAAAAAGGAGATGACTTGTCAACTATGCCTGAATGTATGTACCAGGTTTGTCCTGCCTCTGATAAGTCAATAGTGTCTTGCGGATTTTCTCCGAGCTTGCTTTTTAGGTCATTTTGCGAGAGAATACTCGATTCCATTGATGCTACAGATGCAAATGCCCAGCAATATCCCTCGGAACCCTGATTTTTAACCTTAGATACTCTGCCGTAATCTCGCAAGTCATATTTTTGCGGAAGTTTTTTGCTTATATTTTCTGTATCGTTATTAAGTTTTTCAACAGGAATTTCGTTGTTGTTTTCGTCGTATAAAACGGTTCTGCCTTCCTCAATCTTTTCGTAAATAGCTTTAACGGATTCGTTATCTTCAACAGTGGCGGCAGAAAACGCAGTAGAACCGCAGCCGAGAATGAGCAATGAAGAAAGCATTAATGATATACATTTGAATGATTTTTTCATATTCTCCTCCTTTATGATTACTTTTGATATTATAGCATTTAATTTATATTATTGCAATATTTACATATAAAATATATTATACCGTTTAAATTTATGGTATATTTATAAAATATAAAGCTTATTGTCTATTTAATTATTGTATTTATAATCTTAGGCTTGTGCTTTTGGTATTGCGTTTTATAAATTATATGGTATAATAAAAATAAAAAAGAGTTAGTTAAAGCTAACTATATAGAAAGGACAAAATACAGATGAAAGCTGATTATAAAAATTGGGTACCGAAATATATGGTAAACGGACTTATTGCAGGCACAATTGTTTTTGCGGTTTTATTTGTAATTTTCGGTGTAATCGGGTTAGGACTTAGCGGAGTGTTAAGGTGGATAATATTTGCTGCGCTGCTGATTGCCTTGATTGGCATAGGTATGTTCTTAAAATGGAGTGTTATGGCTTACAAAGCATTTTCGTATGACGGAACCCGCCAACTTTCAAAGCAGATTATTGAGGGAACCGCAAATTACATAAATATACCAAACGGCGGTAAATGCCTTGATGTCGGCTGCGGCAGCGGTGCGTTGACAATTGCGTGCGCAAAAAGAAATCCTAAAGCCGAAATTGTCGGTCTTGACCGATGGGGAAAGGAGTATTCTAATTTCAGCAATATGTTGTGCTGTAAAAACGCAAAAGCAGAGGGTGTAAGCAATGTGAAATTTGTAAAAGGCGATGCCTGCAAACTTGATTTTACCGATGAAACTTTTGATGCGGTTACAAGTAATTATGTTTATCACAATATTACCGGCGTAGATAAACAGGAATTGTTGCTTGAAACATTGCGAGTGCTTAAAAAAGGCGGCACATTTGCAATTCACGACTTAATGTCAAAGGCAAGATACGGTGATATGGAAAAATTCAAGCAAAAACTGCTTGATATGGGATATGAAAAAGTAGAATTGATTGATACTGCAAACGGTATGTTTATGACAAAAAAGAGGCAAAATATTTACAACTTTGCGGTTCAACCTTGCTTGTAGGTAAGAAATAAATTTTAAAAAATATTAAATTATGGCTTAGCGGAGTGTCGGTCGGGCATTGAAATTCAGCTAACGCTAAATTATTCTCCCAAAAACAAAAAAGTTTACTCAATTTTTTCAAAAATTGCAGGTTTGGGCAGCGCCCATAAAATCTTTCGATATACAATTTATAAGGCACAAACAGCAAGCTGTTTGACTATCGTTAGATTGCATAAACGGAAAGTATTTGTGGGCTTTGCCCACACCCACGACCTTTGAAAAGGTTGACCAAACTTTTATAATTGATTGGCAAATCAATTTGCTAAACAATAATTTCTCCAACTCCTGAAAAGAACGAAAATAAATATCAGTAATAATTACGGCAGTTATCTTTTTTGATGACTGCTGTTGATTTTTATATACAATTAAGATACAATGCTGATGTATAATAAAAGCAAACAGAACGGAGGGGATTTTTTGATAAGAATTTTAATTGTAGAGGACGAGAAAAGTATTTCAGACCTCATACGAATAAATCTTACAGACGCAGGTTACAGTTGTATTTGCGCATTTGACGGTATGGAGGCGGCAGATTTAATTGAAAACGAACGCTTTGACTTGATTTTGCTTGATATAATGCTGCCGAAAATAAACGGTTATGAACTTATGGAATACATAAAACCGCTTGAAATACCCGTAATTTTTATTTCCGCAAAATCAGAAACTTATGACAAAGTTATGGGATTGAAACTCGGTGCCGATGATTATTTAACCAAACCCTTTGAAATCATAGAATTGCTCGCAAGAGTTGAAACCGTACTTAGAAGATACAATAAAAATTCATCAATAATCACAGAGGGAGATGTTGTAATAGATATTAATTCTCATATCGTAAAAAAGAACGGAACTGCAATTCCTCTTACGGTAAAAGAATTTGATTTGCTTTTAATGCTTGTTCAAAACAAAAACATAGCATTGTTCAGAGAAAAAATATTTGAGCGTGTATGGGACGAAACATATATAGGCGACAGCCGAACCATAGATTTACACATTCAGCGCCTGCGAAAAAAACTCGGCTGGGAAAAGAAAATAGTTGCGGTTTATAAAATCGGTTACCGATTGGAGGGCGACTGATGTCTGTATTTTTAAAAATATTTTTAAGCGTTGTAACCGTAACTGTGCTTTCATTCTCTGTTTGCGGTCATATAATTATTGACTCGGAATTTCACAGCAACCTTAACAATGAATTTGAAAAATCAAAAACCGAAAATTTATCGTTGAGAAGTGCGCTTGCTACTGCAGTATATAATCAACCGCACAACGGAGATATCTCGCTTTCCGATTTAAAGAAAGTAACTTCAAACATTAAGGTTTCAACTTCGTACGGCGATTTGCAATTTGCTTTGCGTGATGAAAATTATGAGCTGATTGGCTGCAGTGATAATGTTGTAATGCTTGACGAAGACAGAGTTATGAGCCTTGAAAATGAATCACAATTGACTACTGTGTATTGCGACAGTGATAATTATTATTCCGTTACGATTGTAAAAACAACCATTGACGGCAAGAAACTTTTTTTAGAAAATTATGCTAAAATTACAAATGTATTTGAACAAAAAGACAGGCTTTACTCGGTTTTGCAAATACTGTTGCCGAGTATGACATTGGTAATCGGAGGTATGATTTTTATTTTTTCAAAATTGATTACCGACCCAATCAAGAAACTTTCGTCAACGGAAATGGAATTTGCTCAAGGTGATTTTTCTAAGCGAGTTGAAATCAAGGACAATGACGAGGTAAGCAAGTTGTCGGAAAACTTCAATTTTATGGCAGACAAGATTGAGGACAATATAAAAGAATTAAAAGACGCAGTAAAGCGGCAGGAAGATTTTACGGGAAATTTTGCACACGAACTGAAAACTCCTTTGACTTCAATTATCGGTTACTCCGATATGCTGCGCTCCAAAAAACTCAGCACGGACGAGCAATTTATTTATGCGGATTATATTTTTAAGGAGGGCAAGCGACTTGAGGCTCTCTCTAAAAAACTTATGGAAATAATGGTTTTAAAACTTGATAAGCTCGATTTAAAGCCCGTCAGCGCAACATATCTTGCCGAAAGCGTAGAAGATTCCGTAAAACTTTTGCTTGACGACAGCGGTATAACTCTTTATATTAATGTAGACGAGTGCATAATAAATATTGATTTTGATTTAATTAAAACCGTACTCATTAACCTTATAGACAACGCAAGAAAGGCGAGCCAAAGCGGCAGTTCCGTTGAATTGACAGGAAATTCCGTATATAACGGATATATGTTTGCCGTAAAAGATTACGGTGTAGGTATTAGTGAAGAAGATTTGCCGAGGGTGGCAGAAGAATTTTATATGGTTGATAAATCAAGAGCAAGAAAACAGGGCGGTGCCGGAATGGGACTTGCCTTATGCTCAAAAATAGTAGAAATGCACGGCGGAAAACTGACAATTAAAAGTAAACTCAACGAAGGTACAAGAGTGGAATTTTTGATAAAGGGGGAAAACGAATGAAACGAAGATATATTATTGTAATTTGTTTTGCCTGTCTTATTATTTTTGCTTGTCTTGTGTCTCAGTTTACCGTATCGCAAATTCAGATGGATAACGCCTTAAAATATGAAGAAGTAAATAAGATTTCACCCTTAAATATTTCAAAAAAGACGCTTACCGTTTCTCAAAAACTTAAACTTTATATTGATTCTACTAATGATACTTCTGATACTTCCGAAGTTACCACAACATCAATCAGCAGAGAAAGCGCACTTTTGGACGGTGATACCGTTGTGCAGGAATTCTTTGAAGAATTAAATAAAATCAGTGAAGATGTAGGTTTGACTTTCAATGTAAATAAAAATGACATTATATACAAAAACTGCAATCCGAACATTCTTTCATATTATGATGACCCGTCATATTACGCTATATTTTGGGATGTTAATTTGGAAAGCGATGATTGGATGATCAGTTTTGTTATGGACGATGAGTCGCATATGATATTTAATTTAAATATAAGCTCTGTAAATTCAAAAGCGTTGTTTAATAAAAACGACAATATCAGCGACAGTTTTGCTAAAGGGCTCGGAAAGTATTTTGACGCAAAAAATATAAATGCTGATTTTTACGATAATGTTGACTTTAACGAACTGTTTTTAGATTATTCATTTGACAATGATATTGATGCCGAATGTATGGTAAGTTTTAATACAAATTGTTCCGAAATCAGCATTGTTTTTAAATTTGGAAATTACCGAGATGAATCAGAAGAAATAGCGGAGTAAAATATACAAATAAGGTATTTATTTTATCATATTTTGTATTCTATCTTTTTAAGTAGTTTTAACACAAACAGTCAGTTAAAGTTTTTGCTTTGACTGACTGTTTTGCTATAGTATGAAAACAAAAAGGACAGTCAACGGAACTTACAGCAAACAGTTCGGATAAAAAGCTTGCATTAAAATCAAATTTGTTTTATACTAAAAATGGAAGATTTTTGGATAAACTGTATGATCAGGACGGCAACTGTGATACATATAATTACAATTCAACCACAGGCTATCTTGACAGCGTAAACGATCTGTTTTTTTGCTGAACATTATGCGGTTTTATAATATTTAATCCTACATCAATTGCGAACAATCACAACGTGCGGGGGCATTTTAATGTTTTATATTATACGATTTGTTTTATGCAATTTATTGCTTACTTTACCGACAATATACATACTGATTAAATTAAAAAAGAAATTTGCAAACAGTAAAACTAATACTAACGCTGCTTATACTCGTACTGCTAAAAAACCGATAGAGATAAAAAAGCAATATTATTTTTATTGGATACTTATTATGTTGTTATTTTTTCTGTTGTTTCAAGTTTTTAGTTATCCGTTTGAAAAGTATTTTGTAACTTTTTCGAGTGAAAAATCTGCATTCGCTTATATATGTAAAGATGTTTCAAAATATGAACGATTTGAATGTGATAATGCAATATTCTATGTTGAACGCAGTGAAAGGCAAGATAAAATATATTCGATAACGAAAATCGGTGACAGATACAGCTATGTTATCAGTTTGCAATCAGGCGATAAGTATCAAGAATTACAATATAAACACGCACGGTTTGATGTAATTGCATTGTATAACGAAAGTGCGAATGTTTCATTTTATGATGTTGTAGTACGTGATCAACCAACTCCTGATAATCATACGGCAACATTAAATGATAACAAACTTTCTTATGTGACAACGGTTGATAAAATATTAATTAACGAAAAGAAAAAATCAGTTTGCTATTATTATATGGATAAAGCAAAGCCTATTAAAGATATTACTGTAGAAGCTCCTTATTCTAAGGCAACTTTGGCTAAACCCAGAGTTAAACATTGGTGGTTTATTACATATGCCGATTTAAGTAATTCAGATGACTAAAGCGTAGTTAAAAAAATCAGTCGTTGTCATACTTTACAATAGCGTGACAACGACTTGGCTTAATTGTAAAAACATAAATTGAGTTAATGCACTAAAATATTTTTATAATATTTAAGTAATTAACCCAAACAGTTAGCTTTATGAGGTAAATCTATTATGAGGATTCAAAATTGTATTATGAATAAAAAGCAAATTTCTTGCATTTCTATATTATCTGTTCACAGCATTATATTATGTTGCTCAATTATAAATATAATTGGATGTTTTATTGCTCAAAAATTATTTGCGTTTCCGTTTGCTTATAGTTTTTTTAATATTCCATTTTATCGATATTTACATAATGGCAGCATAATTCAGCTTTTAGTTTTGATAGTTTTTGTCATTCTTTCTGTTTTTTTAACTATTATGGAATTTAAAGAAATAATTAATCAGAAAAGATTGATATTTATTTTTTTTAATTGTTTTTGGATCTGGAGTTGCTGTTGGTATTCCAACTTTATTAATATGATTGAACTAGAAACATTCTATTCAATACATTCTCAGCTTTTTTTAGGTATATCTATGCTTATTGGTCTTTTTTCCTTAACTGCTATTTCAGTAATTCAAACTTCATCAATGGTTAAACATCGAACAGAGGAAGATTTGGAGAAAAGTAAATATATTAATAAAAATAAATTAATTATTATTTTTATTGGCTTGTTTGTATTTGTCCTGATTACTGAATATTTCATGTACTATAATGAGTTTTTTCGAGATTCAAATATTCCTCGAGGTTTATTTCAAGGCATAAATATAATTATTTTTTTAAAAAATTTAGCTTATGTTTTGGGAATTTATTTAGGTGTTGGCTCTATACTACAATCAGTAAAAAGAATATGCAAACTTAAAAAGGTAAATTTCTTAAATGGGAACGAACAAATAGCAATGTTTAGAAATGATAGAAATAAAAAAATAATTGCATTTGCCCCGTTTTAATAAGGAAGTATTTTAGAAACAGTGGTGTAACCTCATTGATGTGGGGTTACACCCTTTCTTTATGCGGATTTCTCCGTTAGTTCTTTGCGGTTTTTGAGTTCTTCAACTGTTTTTAACAGTTCTTGTTCTGTGGGGACATCAAACAAGCCGATAGCGGTAAAGAAGATGTCTACCTTTACATTGTTGTGTGAGTGTTTCTTCTCGTTGTTGTGGATTTCAATGCGTTCTATGAGTTTATTCACAACTAAGGGCGTCAGTTCTTTCATCTCGGTAAACTCCCGAAGTCCTTGATAGAGCATCTTCATATCTACAGTTTGCTTTTGCAATTCAACTAATTGCTTTTCACATTCTGCAACCTTTATGACAAGTTCTTTTTGCTCGGATTCGTATTCGTTAGCCATACGGCTGTAACGCTCGTCCGATAACTTGCCGATAATGTTGTCTTCGTAGATTCTTGAAAACAATTTGTCCAAATCCGAAATTCTCTTTTTACTGCTCTCTATGGTTGATTTGAGAAGTTTCTCCCCGTTGAGATTGCTTTCGCCTTTCTTTTGAGCAAGCAGATATACAAACACACTGTTGTAACTGCGGATAAAATCGGACAGTTCCCTTATCGCTTCCGTCACTATTCTTTCAAGCACAACATCGCGGATGTAGTGAATAGTACAAGAGCCTCGGCCGTCTTTGTAGTTGGCACAACGGAAAAACTCTTGGTTTTTCTTTAAGCTTTTGGAAGCGCAAAAGTGTAATTTTGAGCCGCAGTCAGCGCAGTAAACCAAACCCGAAAACAAGCTCTTTCTTCCCGTTGCGGTGTTTCTGCGCTTATTCTTTCTCAGTTCCTGTACTCTCAGCCAAGTGTTTTCGCTGATGATTGCTTCCTGTGTATTCGGGATAATCTGATATTCTTCCTTTGGCTTTTCCACCACCTTATGTATTTTGTAACTTATGGTGGTGGATTTGCCGTTTACGGTACATCCCGTGTATTGTCGGTTATCAAGAATATTGATAATGGTTTCGGTGCTCCAACGATAAATATTAACCGGCATAGGATTACAGGCATTTTTCCCCACGGAATAGTAATACGCAGTCGGCGTTAAAATCTTTTCTCTTTCCAACTGTCTTGCTATTTGCGACGGACCTTTACCCGAAAGACACAGTTCAAAGATTTTTCTCACAACTTCCGCCGCAGGCTCGTCAATATACCATTGTTCTTTGTCGCCTTCGATTTTCTTGTAACCGTATGCTACCGATGACGAAACTCTTTTGCCCTTGGCAGCTTTCATTTCGTTTACGGCTCGTATCTTCTTTGATGTCTGTGCGGCATACCATTCGTTGAAGATGTTGTGAAAAGGCATCATTTCGGTGCCTATACCTTTGTCTGTATCAACATTTTCCTGTAATGCTATGAAGTTCACACCGAGAGTGGGATACACAATCTCCGTATAGTGCCCGCAAAGCAAATGCTCTCTGCCGAAACGGGATAAGTCTTTAACTATTACGGTTGAAACCTTTCCTTCCTCGATTAACCTTTGCATTTCCTGAAAGCCGGGGCGGTTAAAGGTTGTACCGCTTATGCCGTCATCTACAAAGAACTGCGGGTGCAAATATCCGTTTTTCTTTGCGTAGTCCAATAAGATTTCTTTTTGATTGGATATCGAATTGCTCTCACCGTCCACATTATCGTCCTGTGACAGACGGCAATACAAGGCGGTGATTTTTTCTTTTTCCTGCCCTTTTGTATTTTTGTTTGCTGTCATATATTTTCTCCTTTCCGTGACAGGCGGGCATTGCAAGGTAAACAAATTATACACTTGCAATACCCACGGTGTCGAATGTGCGGTGTTAAACCAAATCAAGTTCAATCAGTAAATCTTTGAATTGCTGTAATACTGTCTCTTTGCCTTTTGTGTTGAAATGTGTAGAGACTTCGTATGTGGTTCCTCCGATTTTCATAACGAAAGGCATATTGTCCGTTTCATAATACGGTGCGAATAGGGATATTGTATTTGAATTGATGCCGGTCATCATCTTTCACCACCTCTGTTTCTTTCTCTCTGCCTCTGCCACTTTTCAAGCAGAGTTATGATTGTTTTCTGCATATCAAGGCTTGTATAACTTTTCGGGAAATATTTGCGGATATCTTCGGTTTTGAATTTAACCTGTTCTTTTTGATTGGGCTTTTCTTCACTTAACACGGCAAATATCGTGTCTATGGACAGTCTGCCTTGCTCGCTGTATTTGCGCAGTCGCTGTGCCTGTGAAAGTGAGGGAGTTGCATCTGTATATTCTATTTCTTCGGCTAACATTCTCTGCTCGTTTTCGGGCAAATACGAAAGCTCAACAGCCGGAGTAAAGGCTATCCTTTCTTCGTCAACGAATTTCAACAGTTCGGGTATCAGGTACGTTAATCGGATATATCTTTGTACCTGTCTTGCACTGTCATTTACTGTTTCTGCTATCTGTTCATCTGTTCTTGCCTTTGCGCCAACTTGGCACGAAGTTTTTCCCTGATGTTTCAACGCTTCTGATTTCATCTTGTAAGCAAAGGCTTTTTCGCTGGGAAGTAAATGTTCTCTCTGTAAATTGGAATCCACCATTGCAATAACCGCTTCGTCTTTTGTCATATCTCTGACTATTGCCGGAACGGTCTGTATTCCCAATTCCTTGCAAACTTCTACTCTCCTGTGACCGCTGATGATTTCATAAGTACCGGCGGAAAAAGAACGGACAATTATCGGCTCAAGCAATCCGTTTTCTTTTACGCTCTCTTTCAGCTCTTCACTTTCAATTCCGTCTCTTTTCTTAAACGGATGATTTTCAAAGGGAATGAGTAAATCTATGTTGATGTTCTTTATGGTTTCTTGCATTTCAAATTCTCCTTAATCTAAAATTTCAATTTTTTTAAGAGCGATACCTTTGCCGTTTCTCTCATAAATCAATCTTAAATTTGTACCGTTATCTATCTCATAAAAGCCGAGGTAACTCTGCCACCAGAATACCGGCGTGATTATCTTTCTTCCGTCACTTAACTGAAAGAAAAGACGCATCATATTTTTGCTTGCTTCTGCTCTCATTATCAGTTTTGCGAAGTATTCGCCCTCTTTGTCTATGAAATGATAATCGGTAGTTATGATGTGTTCCTCTCTCATTTCGTCTCTTGTGTATACTTTATTTGCTATCATATTTAAGTCCTTTCTTTTACGGCAGGTAAAAACTATATATTTATTTATATATTTATACGGTTACCTGCCGGTTGAATTGTTTTGAACGGCGAGTGAAAATGATAGTTGCAACAACCGTTTTTCTGTATCGAAAAGGTGCCGAAATCATCAAAAATTCTCTCTGTAAGCCGTTTTATTTTGAATTGAATATCTGTTATCCTCTTATCCCAAATCGTTGAAACCGTTGCCGTTTGGTAGCGATTTGACACTTCTTTTTGAGCAATACAAAGGACAATTGACAACGATTGCCCGAAAGCTTTGTTTACAGTCGTTCCGGCATTTACGGCACAAATCGTTGTATGTTCTTCTGCCTGTTTTGGGATTGATGAATAATGCCCATTCCCGTTTTAATTTCTTTGATAATCTTGCCATAGAAAAACTCCTTTCACTCATTTGGACAAAGGGTGTTAAAATGCACACCCAAAATCGCCCGATTTCAAAAAAATTTTTATTACCCCTTCACTTGTTTGAACCGGGAAGCGAAAAAATGGGGGTATTTTTGAAAAGAAAATTAAAAATCCTTTCACTTGTTTGAAATGGGAAAGGAATCTTGGGGGGTGTTTTTGAAAAAATTTTTGAAAAATATTTTTTCTCTATCTTTTCTAAACAGTGAGCGGAATCTTGCTACGCCAAATTAAAAGAGTTCCTAATATGAAAAAATCTCCTCTCAATTCATCGAATCGAGAGGAGAAATTGGTATTGAAACTATTAAATAGTAAACTTTACAACATCAACTTCCCAAAATTAAAAATATATTGATTTTGGGAAGCGAATGCGGTATAATAAATTTGCGAGGTGATTTTGTATGAAGCTGATTGAAAGAAAACAATATTTAGATAAAATGATAGGCGTTATCGGCACCCCGGATATTAAAGTGCTGACTGGTGTAAGACGCTCAGGCAAATCAAAACTGTTGGAAGCTTTCAAATCTTATGTTCAGGAAAACATTCCGAACGCTAATATAATTCACATCAATTTTAACCTGTCTAAATATGACAATTTGAAAGAGTATGAGGCCCTTAACGAACATATCGAAAGCAATTACACAGAGGATAAGGAAAATTTCGTTTTAATCGACGAAATTCAAATGTGCAACGGCTTTGAGCTGTGTATAAACAATCTGCACGCAACCGAGAAATATGATATTTATATCACCGGCTCAAATGCTTTTTTGCTCAGCTCGGACTTGGCAACCCTGTTTACCGGAAGAACCTTTGAAATCAAAGTGTACCCATTCTCTTTTGCAGAGTATGTTCAATACTTCAGTCTGTCCGACAAATATACAGCTTTCGATAGATATATGCTTGAAGGCGGCATGTCCGGCTCTTATTTGTATAAAGAACACGAAGATAAATATGACTATATCGAAAATGTTTTTGATACCTTGATTTTAAGAGATATTAGGCAAAAATATAACATCAAAAATCCCGCCTTGATGGACAGAATCTCTCAGTTTTTGATGGACAATGTATCAAACTTAACTTCCGCAAGAAGTATCACAGATACTCTCACATCAAATAAAGATAAAATCAACCATAAAACAGTCGGTAATTATCTTCAGTATCTATGCAATGCTTTTGCTTTTTACAAAGTACGCAGATATGATATTAAAGGTAAAAAGTATCTGACAACTAACGATAAATATTATTTGAGCGACCATACTTTCCGTTATGCGAAACTCGGCACAAAAAACTTGGATACCGGCAGAGTAATTGAAAATATCGTTGCTATGGAATTGCTTAGGCGTGGATATGAAGTCTATGCCGGCGTGTTGTATAAAAAAGAGATTGACTTTGTAGCTCTTAAAAGAAGCGAGAAGATATATATTCAGGTTTCGGATAATATATCATTGCCGGAAACATTTAAACGAGAAGTAGAGCCTCTGCTCAAAATAAAAGACGCCTACCCTAAAATGGTAATAGCACGAACGAGAAACCCCGAATACCAATATGAAGGCGTAAAAATTGTTGACGTAGCAGATTGGCTGCTTGATAAATAACCGTTTCCCAAAAATGAAAAAATTTAAATTTTGGATAACAGCGTTTTCTGCACATATCTTTTCTTCAAGCCAGTGTGTATTTTGCAGATATATACCAAATATTAAGTGTTTAGAACGGTAAAAACAATCCTTAAAAAGCCGTTTACTGCGACGGTCAGAGACATAGGATTTAACGAAAAATGGTCTGCCGCCAATGGCGAGTGGATGTAGTTTAGGAGGAAATATTATGAATTTCTACAATGAGGTTTTAGATGTATTAAAAAGTGACGAACGTTTCTTTTCCGACGACGGGCAATTGCTACGCAATGCCGTTTACGAAGCCGCAATGCAGATGGATGCAAAACTTATTAAAGCGCTCTATGCTAACGAAAAAACAAGAAAACACTTTTTTACGGATGTAGACGGCATTGCCGTTTTTGATAAAGTCGGTTTCGGCTGGGTAATCAATAACCGCGAATTTTTGCCGGATAGCTATACCCGTTATAAAAACAAAATCGGACTTGTAAACAACAAAGGTGAGTACATTTCTGCATCTAACGATGTAGAGCTTGTTTTCCCATACAAAGATTGTGTGTTAGAGGGTGGTCAGACAAAGGAAGACCAAAAGCGCAGTGAAATTTTCTATAACGAAACACTTGCTCCGGACGAAGTGGACAGACTTCTTTATCCGAAAGTATTGACAAATGCAAAAAGATATACTGCGGACGGCGTGCAAAGTATTACCGATATTTCGGAAAATGATAATTTGATTATAAAGGGTAATAATTTGCTTGCGATTTCATCACTGCTCAAAGTATATGAGGGAAAAATCAAATTGATTTATATTGACCCTCCGTTTAATACCGGCTCAGATAGTTTTCGATATAATGATGCTTTCAATCATTCTGCATGGCTTACTTTTATGAAAAATCGTTTAGAAATAGCAAGAAAACTGTTAGCAGATGATGGTTCAATTTATGTACAACTTGATTACAATGAGGTTCACTATTTTAAAGTGCTAATGGATGAAGTTTTTGGCATGGATTGTTTCCAAAGAGAAATAATTTGGGATACTCAAGTTTTGTCTGGTTATAAAACCATGGTTGATAATTGGATTCGTGGTCACGATACTATTCTGTTTTATACAAAAAGAGCAAATGGATTTACTTTTAACAAACAAAAAATGCCTCATAGAAAAGAATATTTAGATAGATTTGATAAGGTTGATGAAAACGGCAGAAAGTATTTTGATGGTAGAGGAAAAATAAGGTACTTAGATGAAGCAATAGCAAATGGAAAACCTGTTGGCGACGTTTGGTATGATATTATGTCTTTCCAACAAATACCGACTGCAAAAGAACGTGTTGAGTTTAGTACACAGAAGCCGGAAGCATTGCTTCGTAGAATAATCCAAGCAGCAACAAACGAGGGAGATATCGTATTGGATTTCTTCGCTGGAAGTGGGACAACTGGAATTGTAGCCCATAAACTTCATAGAAAGCATATAATGTGTGAACAGATTGATAGTCAAGTTTCGCTTCAAGTCAAAAGAGCAACAAATGTAGTATTGGGGACTGACCCCGGTAATTTAGCAAACGAACTAAACTGGCAAGGCGGTGGCTCATTCGTATATTGTGAACTTGCAAAACTAAATCAAAATTATGTTGATGCCATTGAGAAAGCAACGACGGATGAAGAATTGACCAAACTTTATGCTGATATACTTGAAACAGGCTTTATCAGTTACAAAGTCAATCCAAAAGATATTGATGTAAAATCAGATGATTTTATCAAGTTATCGATTGATGACAAGAAAAGATTGCTTATGGAACTTCTGGACAAAAATCAGCTGTATGTAAATTACTGCGACATAGACGATGAAACATTCGGAATTTCAGAAGAAGATAAAGCATTTACAAAGAGCTTTTACGGGGAGGTATAAGCAATGCCGTTCCTTTATGAAAAAATAGATGCTTATCGTGAAGGTGGATTTTCAAAAGAGCTTCCGCAATATATACCGGACAATTTGAACCCGAATTTTGAACTGCGCCCTTATCAGACAGCGGCTTTTGAAAACTTCATTACATATTTTGAAAATGATAAGCTTTGCCAAAAGCCGACACAAACGCTTTTTCATATGGCAACAGGCTCCGGCAAAACACTTATTATGGCAGGGCTTATGCTGTATCTCTATAAGCAGGGCTATCGCAATTTTCTGTTCTTTGTAAATCTATCGAACATTGTTCAAAAGACAAAGGAGAATTTTCTAAACAGCGTATCAAGCAAATATCTTTTTGCAGACGAAATATCTATTGACGGCGAAAAGGTAAAGATTAAGGAAGTATCCAACTTCCAGTATAGCGATGATACTGCTATCAATATTTGCTTCACTACCACACAGGGGCTCCATTCGGATATGTGGGGTGTCAAAGAAAATTCTTTGTCAGTTGACGATTTTGCAAATCAAAAAGTGGTGCTTATCTCCGACGAGGCACATCACTTAAACGCTGATACCAAGAAGATGAGTAAAGACGAAGAAGAAAGCTATAAGAGCTGGGAATACACTGTTCATCGCATTTTTGGCGCTAACCGTGATAATGTTCTGCTTGAATTTACGGCGACCTGTGATATTAAAAACCCGTTAATAAAAGCAGAATACGAAAATAAAATCGTCTTTGATTACCCACTCTACAAATTCCGTGCGGACAGATATTCAAAAGAAATAAAGACCTTGCGTTCAGACTTAGATGTCGAAGACCGTGCTTTACAAGCTTTAATACTGAGTCAGTATCGCTATAAAGTGTTTCAGGATTACCGTCAAAATATAAAGCCGGTTGTATTTTTTCAGTCAAGATTGGTGAAAGAAAATGCCGTAAATATGGCGAAAATCATCGATATGGTGAAGTCTTTATCCGGCGAGCGTATAAAGAACCTTTTTGAACAATCAACGAGTGAAACACTTGCAGAGGCACATAAATACTTTGTTAAAAACGGTATTTCCTATGATGAATTAGCAAGTGAATTGAAAGATGATTTTTCAGAAGAACATTGCATTTCAGCAAATGACAATCAAGATGTTGAAAATAAGCAAATAATGCTTAACTCATTAGAGGATAAGACAAATCCGTACCGTGCTGTTTTTGCAGTGGACAAATTAAATGAGGGTTGGGATGTACTTAACCTTTTTGATATTGTGCGCCTTTATGAAACCCGTGACGGAAAGAACGGTATTCCCGGAAAGACGACAATGAAAGAAGCCCAGCTTATCGGTCGTGGTGCCCGTTATTGTCCTTTCAAAGTTACAGAAGAACAGGAAAAATATCAGCGCAAATACGACAATGATATAGATAATCCTCTCCGCATATGCGAAGAGTTGTATTATCATTGTTGGAATGAGCCTCGTTATATCAGCGAGTTACATACTGCTTTGCGTGAAATCGGTATTGACCTTGATAAGACGGTTACGAGGAACTATGTATTAAAAGAAGAATTTAAAGAGGATGATATTTACAAGAGCGGATATGTTTTTGTAAACGAACGCCTTTTGAAAAGCCGTAATGAAGTAGTGGGCTTGTTGCCGTCCGTCCGTGATAAGATATTCAATATTTCTATCGCTACGGGACGTTCAGGTGAGGATGTTATTATGGAGGATAATTCGTCACAAGACAGCAACCCAAATACATATACATACAGAACCACAATAGGTGATATTGCGGATATAAATTACGCAATCGTCTATAAGGCGTTATGTAAATACAGCGTTTTCAAATTTAATGTGTTAAAATCGTATTTTCCAAACTTAAAATCCACAAAGGAATTTGTTTATGACAAAAACTATTTAGGATATATACGACTTCACATTACATCGAAATATGAGACGCCGAGTACCGATATCTTATATTATGCGTGCGTAAAAGCTCTTGGGAAGATTGCTGAGAGTATTTCCGGCATTGAAGAAACATATGAGGGTAGCAGTGAATTTACGGCACAGTACATTCACGACATTTTCAAGAACAAGCGTTGCAATTATATAGACCCGCACGATGGCGGGCTCGGTATATCCCAAAACGACAACAGCGTTCCTATTGCTTGGAAAATGGATCTTTCAAAAGAGGACTGGTTTGTTTTCGAGGATAATTACGGTACAAGTGAAGAAAAAGCATTTGTCGCTTACTTTAAAGAGTATGTGAAAGAATTAAAAGATAAATACGATAAAGTATATCTTGTTCGTAACGAGCGCCAACTTGCCATATATTCTTTTGATGGCGGCGAGCGCTTTGAGCCGGACTATCTTTTGTTCCTGCATCTGCCGAAGCAAGATGGTTATGAACAATTGCAAATATTCATTGAACCGAAAGGAACACATCTTGTTGACAAAGATAGTTGGAAAGAGAATTTCCTTTTACAACTTGAATCAAAAGCAATACCTGTTACTAAATTTGCTGATGACAACAAATACAAGATTTGGGGATTCCATTTCTTTAACAGAGATGTGCGTACGGTGGAATTTGATAGTGATATGGAGAAATTATAAATCATAATTATCACCGATATGTTGGTTGTTTTTTAGACAAAATCAGATGTATTATTAATGAGAAAATTGAGGAATGTCTCTATGGATTGGAATTTGTTTTGGACTGCTTTTGGAGCAATAGGCGGAACTTTAGGAGCTCTTGCAACATTTGTTGCAGTTATTGTTGCATTATGGCAAACTAAACTAAACTATAAGAAAAAAGTGCAATTATCTTTTACTGACAATATAACTATTGTACCGGAAAACGGAAATACATTTCGCCATTATATTGGCGTTACCATTACTAACATAGGCAACCGAGATGTCGTAATCCAAAACTGGGGATTTGAACTTGACGATGGCTCACAGATGTTAATTGTTCCCGACACTTCTCCCCTTGGTCGCATATTACAAGTGAAATTACCGCACAGATTGCAAATTGAAGAAGGAACCACTCTGGTTTATGAAAAAACGCTCTTTTATAATGCTCTTTCAGATTGTATAAAAAAAGGAAAGCTTAAAGAAAACAAAAAAATAAGATTTTATGTTTCTGATAGCACTACTAAAAAACATTATGTGTTAACCAATAAAACAGCGACAGAACTATTAAGTGATATGCTTCCTAAACAAGATAACAAAACTAAATAAGGTCTTAGGGTGCCACCCTAACGAGGTATTTGGGAGTGGGCTGCCCAAATACGCTGCGCGCTGAAAGCACGAGCGACAGCACCGTTTTGGACAACCTGTCCATAAATGGTCTGCTCGCTAAGATTGCATACGCCTTTTTATCTGTGGCAGTATTAACATTCAAAATTCAATATCAAGCAAAAAATAAGCACGGACAACAGAGTATTCTGCAATCCGTGCTCAATTTTTATGCGTATCCGATATAGATTTCATGCTGTGTATCGGATACTTTTTCTGCCCATATCCATACCGATGTAAAGCCCTCAACATTTTTGTATCTGTTCAATCTGCTTTCAATATCAGTGCCGATATTTTTATTGTTTACATTAGCGGATATCGGATTGTCCCAACATTCGGTGGCTGTTTCATCAAGAGTTAAGCCAATACTTTGAGCATAATTCTGTGCGTATGAAATCCAATAAGATATATCAAATTCTTCGATTTGTTCAGCAGATGTTGTAACTTCCGAAACAGTATTTGTTGTTATTTCATGAACCGATATTTCGCTTTTGGGCATTTCTTTTTGCGTACGAGTATCTTGCTTTTGCTCGATATTTGCTGTTGTGTTGAAAGAAAAACTATGCTCTTTTGATACCTTTTCTGTACCGGTTTCAGCGGTAGTCGGCTGTGTTGTTTCTTTCGCAAATGTACTTTTCTCAACTGTTTCGGTTTCTGTTTTCTCAGTTGATTCTTCCGATTGCGTTGTATCAATTATAGCGTTAGTCGATGAACTTTCAGCAGTTTTTTCGTCCGGCGCGTTATGGGCAGTGCAACCTGCCATAGCGAAAATGAGTGTTAATACCACTGTGAATATTACGACTTTTTTCATACGAAAATCACCTCGCTATTCACAACTTCCATTGCTCTGTTGCGGATGTTATGCATCTTCCGCACCCATAACATCGGGTTATCCGCTTTCAGCTTTTCCGTAACATTTTCTTTTTCAGCGAGTGATTTGACAAGCTGTGAGAACATTGCTCCTGCCCGTTCCTCGATGTCCGCAAGGTAAGGGTACAGCCTTTCCGATGTGAGTAGATTGTAATATCTTATTCGATGATGTTGTTTAAGATACTGTCTGTGTCTGTTTGCCCACACGCCGATATGTAGTTCTTTTTGTTCTTTGGCAGTAATGCAAGGCAGTTGATAATCACCTTGATTTTGATAACGCACATTCATTTCTTTCATAGTAATCAATCCTCCGTATAAATGATTTTGAATTTCTTTTTCTTTGCTCCAATGACCTTTAAGAGAACATCATCAACTCCGTCGGTATATTTGCCTTGTGCCATGAGTCTGTTTCTTAAATTATTGAGAGAATGGATAATCATACTGCGTTCGCCGTCATCAAGTGCAAGATAAAATGTACTTTCCTCCTTTGACTACATTGTAGCAAAAGAATCTATATTATACGAATGTGCGGATTTTTAGGCATAGAAAAAGACACCAACCTTTCGATTGGTGTCTTGATTTCTACCTCTGCAATGCCACAAATGTATTAAATTCGTTATACTTCCTTATCCACCTGTAGCATTAGCTGTATTTATTTTATCATATTTTGTATTTTATCTTTTTTAAGCGGATTTAACACTAACAGTCAGTTAAAGTTTTTGCTTTGACTGACTGTTTTGTTATAGTATGAAAACGAAAAAGGACAGTCAACGGAACTTACAGCAAACAGTTCAGATAAAAAGCTTGTATTAAAATCAAATTTGGTTTATACTAAAGATGGAAGATTTTTGGATAAACTGTATGATCAGGACGGCAACTGTGATACATATAATTACAATTCAACCACAGGTTATCTTGACAGTGTAAAGGATAACGACACAGGTGCACAGATTAACTATACCTATGATGAAAACAGGGGACAGCTTATCAGCGTGTCGCAGACAGATTCATACACTGACATCACGGCGCAAAATAACTATACCTATGATGAATCGGGAAAACTTCTAACAAAAATCAACCATTCAAATACCGATTACATCATCGACTATGACAAGTTCTACAATACAACCGAAAACAAAGTAGGTTCACAGGTGTTTACTGCTTTTGATTACGGCACAAATAACAACATACTTCAAAAAGTAACCTACGGAAACGGTCAGACCGTAAATTACAATTACGATAAATACGGCAATGTTAAGGAACTTTTCTATAACGGCAAACTTGCATTCAGCTTTTTAAGCGATAAAACGGGTACGGTTATGCGCCATAAAGACTTTGTAAATAATCGACAGTATGACTATGATTATGATACAACAGGCAGACTTGTGCGACAGGTAAAAACAGATATTTCAAAAACCGACGCTGAAAATAAGTTTGTTTCGGCTTATGAGTATGATTACGATTTAAATAACAATGTAACAAAACTCGCAAGCAAAAACGGCGACAGTTCAATTGTGCACAGCTTTACTTACGGCAAAGACAATTTGCTTACCGAATATTCTTCTGATGTTTCAAGTAAGGTAACATATACATATGACGGACTAAACAGACAGACAAAATCATCTGTTGCATTAAAAACTCCGCTTGATATGAGCTACACTTACTATGACAGTAATCGTGGAGAAAATTTTACCACAACAAAAATTAAGGAAGAAACCATTGGTAAAGATACTTATAAATATGAGTATGACACCAATGGCAATATTACCGACATTTATAAAAAGGTAAACAATGACTGGCAAAGATTATATTTGTATGAATATGACGAATTTAATCAACTTATAACTTCCTGTGATTATATTAATCAAAAACAATACCGATACGATTATGATGAAGCCGGAAATATTCTTACAGAAACTGTCAGCAGGATTGGTGCTCATGGACAACTATATGATTCAAGAGTAAATACATACGGATATGATGACGCTAACTGGGGTGACAAACTTACAAGCTACAACGGAGAAACTATAACCTATGATGAAATAGGCAATCCGCTTTCATATCGTGACGGTATGGAAATGACTTGGCTCAACGGCAGAAAGCTCACTACTTTACAATACGGCAACGATAGTATCAGCTATAAGTATGACAGTAATGGCGTAAGAACAAGCAAGACTGTAAACGGCGTTGAATATACATATGAGTATCTCGGCGGTCAGCTTATGCACGAAACAAGAGGTACAAAAACCTTTGATTACTGCTACGACGCAAACGGTCAGCTCTACGCAGTAAGCTACAAGGCAAATTCATCAACCAATGCAGTAACATATTACTTCGCTCACAACTGGAGAGGTGATATTACTTCAATCTATGACGGTAACGGTAATGTTGTAGCTAAGTATGAATACGATGTCTGGGGTAATGTGCTCACAGTATCAAATGCGAGCAATCAAGAAATTACAGACCCTAACCATATTGCTAACCTCAATCCATTCCGCTATCGCAGTTATTACTATGACTCTGAATCAGGCTTATACTACCTTATGAGCCGTTACTACGACCCTGTTACCCACAGATTTGTGAATGCAGACGGCTATTTCCAGTCAGGCGATAACATTCTTGATACTAATATGAATGCGTATTGTCAGAATAACCCGGGAATCTATATTGACACAGGTGGTTGTTTTGTTACTACAGTTGGCTTTTCTGGAGATTGTACACTTTTTTGGGGAGTGAATGCATCTATTTGTGCAGCTTTCGACGGAAATGGAGATACTGCTTTGCAATTTTCATACGCCGGAACCAATTTAAAAGAAAATCCATATTTTGGTGTTGCTGATTTGAGTGCATCAATGCCGATTGGCTTTTATTGGGATGCAAATAGTGTTGATGAATTATCTGAGAGACGCTATTTCTATTTTGGTGGTTCTGCTGGTTTTGGCGGTTTTTTAGGTGTTGATTTAGTTTTTAGTGAATATGGTTTTGCGGGTATTGTTATAAATCCAGGTGGCGGCTTAGGTGCTGATTTCCATACATATACACCGACAACTAATACAATATATACAAGTACCTCGAATACTCCCAAAACGACTAACAAGAATATAAAAAAGAATATGAATAAAAATAATACAAACAATAATAAGATACATAATAAAAACTCTCAGAAGTATTGTCGTGCTTGTGGAAGACCAATAGGAAAAGGTCCGGGTTTTTGTAGTTCTCCGTCATATTATTAAGGAGTATAATGCTATGATTTATGATAAGAGTATAACAATTAATACAAATCTTTCTTTAGATAATTCCAAAGAAAAATTGAAACAACTGACTTTTCCTTATAGCAAAGCAAGTAAGTACAAATGCGACTTTATTGGCAGAATATCAGATGATAGTTTTGATATTACACTTAATCTATCTGGTCCAAGAGAACCGATAAGAACAAAAGTTGTGGGCTGTTTTAAAAGTAATAATGAAGGAACTATCGTTTATGCAAAACTAAAACCATCACCAGTAACATTGTTTTTTCAGATAATATATAGTTGCTTGTGTATATTGTTTTTTATTATTTTTTTATTGTATAATCCTTCAACCATATTACTTCCTATATTAATGTTTTGTTTTGGTAATTTGGTGATGTTAATTTTTATTAGATCTAATTTTAATACAACAGAAAATATATTACAAAAAGCTTATTGCAATAAATGTGAAATTAGAGCATAGAAAAATTAATTGTTTTCGCTAAAACAAAAAATTGTCTTAAAGATTTAAGAATATTTCCTTTAAATTAATGTGAAGTGTTTTTTGAAAGGATACATAATATTTTTAACTGGGGCGACAAGCTTACACGCTACAACGGAGAAACAATAACCTATGATGAAATAGGCAATCCGCTTTCATATCGTGACGGTATGGAAATGACTTGGCTCAACGGCAGAAAGCTTACAACCCTACAAAGCGGCAATGACAGTATCAGCTATAAGTATGACAGCAACGGCGTAATAACAAGTAAAACCGTAAATGGAGTTGAATACACATACGAATACCTCAATGGTAAGCTTATGCACGAAACAAGGGGAGAAAAAGTATTTGACTATTGTTATGATGCAAACGGTCAGCTTTATGCAGTAAGCTACAAGGCAAATTCTTCAACCGACGCAGTAACATATTACTATTTTTAGTGTTAATGCTTTATTAATTGCAGCGATTTTATACGGTTACGATTCATCATACTCAACTCAAACTGTTCCTGCAACATAAAAATATCAGAAAGGTATATTATATGTATAGTATAATTAGAATAATAATCACTATAATAGTTTTTCATTTTCATAGCAAGGATTTGCAAGCCCCAAAAGAAAAGAATGTATTTCCTAATCATTGTTTCAGCATTATGCTTTTGCACAGTATTGGAATTCTTGCCGATTGAAAACCTATTTATAGATTTTCGATCTCCTCAACAGGTTATTAACTATTTATATCCATCAAGCGAAAGAATAGCTGATGTTGTTTATGATGAAAAATCTTGTATGGTTATTTTAGAAAAAAGCAAGAACAATTATACCAACACATATTTTGGGACAGACAATAATTCATATAAAATTACTACTGTATTTGATTATTCAACAGAAAGCCAATATGATGATAGATATGTTAACTTAAGCATAACTCATATTAATAACTCCTCTGACTATTATTTATGTGGCACATATTATTTCGGTGAAGATATTCAAACTATAAAAGATACTTCGGACTCAGATATTAAATTTATTCCTATTGGAGTTATTAATTCTAAGCAGTCTTCTAAGGTATATAAATCATATTTAATTTATGGTACTATAAATGGTTACACAAAGAATTATTCTTTAGAAATAAATAATCAAACTATAGTTTTTAATTAATATTAATAAATGATTTTTAAAAACTCGACTTTTTTAATGCAGTAACATATTACTATGCACATAATTGGAGAGGTGACATTACTCTAATCTATGACGGCGACGGTAATATGGTATCAAAGTATGAGTATGATGACTGGGGCAATGTACTTACAGTAACAGATGCCAATAATAAATCTGTTACCAATAATAACCCTGCTATGAATTCTGATCCGACAGGCGAATCATGCAGAAAACACGCATGTTATTATGTAGGTAGCTGTGAAGCATGTAATCCTGATTTGTAAGATTGAGAAGAAGCAGACCGGGATTTGTAGCAAAGGCTTATTCGGCGGGTTCAAAAAAGGGTGGTGATTGGAAACCAAGAAAAGATTCTAGAAAAGGTTCCGAAAATCGACAACCTACAGGGGCTAGAGAACGTAATAAAGCTCATCCTAATGGTGAAGAACATAGTAGAGTTCCTAAAGGCAATGGACTTAAACGCTATGATCCAATTACTTTGGAAAAGATATTAGCAACAGAAGTTATTATAATTTCAGCAGTTTTTATTGTTTATTTAGTAGCCAATGATGTTACCGGTGTTAGAGTGATTGATGATGCGGCAATCATTCCGGTTGCGATAATAATTTGGGAGGCAGCTCAGGCTTTTGCTTAATGAGAGGTTAATTATGAAAAAGAAATCTGAAATATTGCCAAATAATATTTGTTTTATCACACATCAATTAGAACATCTTCATAATGTTAGTGTTAGCATTTCATTTAAAGCAGGCTCCTTGTATGAAAGTAAAAATAATAACGGTATTTCTCATCTGGTGGAGCATCTCTTTTTTAGACAACTGTCAGATTTATCTCAAGAATCTCTTTATTTTAATATGCAAAAAATCGGTGGTGAAATTACAGGCAAAACTTACTGCGATTATGTTACTTTTAGTATCAATGTTATACCACAATATTTATATGATGCATTAGATATTATGCTAAAATTTTTTGATGATTTTGAATGGTCAAATTCAATTATATTAAAAGAAAAAGAAGTTGTTTTGCGTCAAATAGAAAATAAAGCATATTCTTATAATCAATGGATTGATTCAATATATTTTGATAACACAAAATATACTCTTCCGATTATGGGAACCCAAAAAACTGTAAAATCTTTGACTGCTTTTGAGATAAACAGTTGGAAAAAAGAGTATTTTTCTCCGACTAATTCTTGTGTAACAATAACCGGTAACTTTAGCAATGAATTTTACGATTTTTTAAAGCAAAAACTTAGTATCATTAATAATTTTGGCAAAAAACAAGCTCCGATAATTGAAATTGCTCCAAATTTCACAAAAAGAAATAGCGACAATTATTTAACTGTAATAAATGCAGACAGTAAGTTAAGTGAAGTCGTCGTATTATTTGATATAAAAAACTCTTTTGATTACGAAAGCGTAAAACTTATTACAAGCATTTTGAGTGACGGATGTGGAAGTAAACTGTCAATGATTATGAGAGAAAAATATCAATTAACAGATGATATTTTTACACAACTTACAAGTTATTGCGGCTTTCATAGATATAGTATATCTTATACTGTGAAAAATAAAAATATCTTTAACAGTATAGATATTCTTTTCAAAATTATCAATGAAATTAAAACCGATATAACATTAAATGAGTATGCATCAACAATACCGTTTTTTACGGATAATCAAATGATAGATTTAGACAATTGTCAAAAATTGAATGAAGATTATGTACTAAGTGATTTTATTCTTGATATTTTACCATCTGATCCAATTGAAAAAGCAAAGAAGTATAAAAAGATTTTAATTAATGATTTAATAAAAATTGCAAATGAAATTTTTGTAAAAGAGAATATATCTTTTATAATTGAAACTTCAATTAACCCTTCAAATATTAAATCATTTTTAGATAACCTTATGTATCATTAAAAGATATTATTAATTCAGATTAAGGGTAAATTTGTGATATGAAAAATTTTAATTGTGTATTGTTACTGTCATTATTAATATCATTATGTTTTATAATTATTCCTTTATCTAAAAATGTGTTAAGTCAAATTATTGTAAGTCTTTTATTTTTTATAATAGCGTATTTTTTTATTATTGCATTAAAGCGTGACAGGAAATCAAAATACAAAACAACAGATAAAAAAAGATATATACCTGCTGTTTTATGTGTAACTGTTTTTGCTTTTAGCTGCGTTGTTTTTCAAATACTAATATATTTAAAAAATACTGTAAAATATAATTATTGCATTTCTATGTCATTATTGCATTTTATTATTTCTATGATATTAGGTTTTGCAGTGCTTAGTATAAATAAAAATAATGTAAATAATACTGCGGCTTTTGTAAAAATAATATTGCTGATTAATTTAATAGTGAATTTTATAATTTCATGTTTATTGATATTCGGTTATTATATTAATAATTCGGGTGTTATTATAATTTCATAAAAATATTTGCATAAAAAATACAGTATTATTGGTATAATTGGGGGCGGGGAGAAATTCTGGTTGCAGTTTTTGTTTTGAACTCTTATATTAATAATATAATTTTTATAAGTTGAATTATAAAATTATCAATTCAATAATTTTGCTTAATTACTTTACAATTAAATTGTTATGAAAATATTGCATTAGCTGTATTTATTTTATCATATTTTGTATTCTATCTTTTTTAAGCGGATTTAACACTAACAGTCAGTTAAAGTTTTTGCTTTGACTGACTGTTTTGTTATTAATTGCAAAACTATACATAATTAAAGACAAGATGTTCATTTGCTGAATATAAGAACAAAGGGTATCAATACTGTTTTGTATTGATACCCTTTGTTGTTTGGTGCGGGTGACAGGACTTGAACCTGCACACCGGTAAGCACAAGAACCTAAATCTTGCGTGTCTGCCAATTCCACCACACCCGCATAGGTGCTCTTAATTTTTACACGGCATAGCAAACCGAGGCGGAACTAATCGCTTAATCCGCAATGGGATTATTATAACAGATTTATTTTTAAAAATCAAGAGAATATCAAGAGAATTTTAAATTTCATTTTGCACGAATTTCGTACGAAAAAGTATGTGACAGGTTTTAAGGTGAATATAATGCTTTTTGCTATAAGTATATCTATAAAATTTTTGGAATTAATATCTTAGTATTGACAATATACCATACGGGGGTATATAATGAATATACCCTTATTGGGTATGAAAGTATAAAGGACTGATATTATGGCATGTGAAAATTGTCACAGTAATAAAACAAAGCAAAGAAGCGAGAAAGAGTACAAGGCTCTCATCAATCGTCTTAACCGCATAGAGGGGCAGATAAGGGGTATTAAAGGTATGCTTGAGAAAAATGCCTATTGCACCGATATTCTGGTTCAGGTTTCTGCCGTTAATGCGGCGCTCAATTCATTTAATAAAGAGCTGCTTGCAAATCATATCAAAACCTGTGTGGCGGAGGATATTCGCAACGGTAAAGACGAAACAATTGACGACCTTGTCGCAACCTTGCAAAAGCTTATGAGGTAGGTGCTTTTGATGAAAAAATTTAATGTTACGGGAATGAGTTGTGCTGCTTGCAGTTCCCGTGTTGAAAAAGCGGTTTCAAAGGTTGAGGGCGTACAGTCCTGCTCGGTAAGCCTGCTTACAAATTCTATGGGAGTAGAGGGCAGTGCAAGTGAAGAGAGCATAATCGCAGCCGTTGAAAAGGCGGGTTACGGTGCGAGTGTGGCAGGCGGTGAAAAAAAGCAGTCGGCTGAAAATGAGCAATTAAAAGATAAGGACACTCCTGTTCTTATGCACAGACTTATTGCATCTGTCGGTTTTCTTGCAGTGCTGATGTATATATCTATGGGACATATGATGTTGGGTTGGCCTTTGCCAAACTTTTTTACAGACAACCACATCGCTATGGGACTTGTTCAGCTGTTGCTATGCGTTATAATAATGGTGATTAACCAAAAATTCTTTATAAACGGCTTTAAAGGATTAATTCATCGTTCGCCGAATATGGATACGCTTGTTGCCCTCGGCTCGGGTGCATCGTTTGTGTACAGTGTATATGCACTTTTTGCTATGACCGATGCACAGGTAAAAGGCAATGCTGAACTTGTTATGAGTTATATGCACGAGTTCTATTTTGAATCGGCGGCAATGATTCTTACGCTGATTACGGTGGGAAAAATGCTTGAGGCTCACTCAAAAGGTAAGACGACAAATGCGCTCAAGGCACTTTTGAACCTTGCACCTAAAAAAGCAACCTTGTTGATTGACGGCAAAGAAACCGAAGTAACTGTTGATAAGGTGAAAAAAGGCGATGTATTCGTTGTTCGTCCGGGTGAGAGTATTCCCGTTGACGCTGAAATCACAGACGGCAGTACAGCTGTTGACGAGTCGGCTCTTACAGGAGAGAGTATTCCTGTCGATAAAGTTGTCGGTGACACTGTTTCGGCAGGTACTATCAATAAATCAGGCTTTATTAAATGCAGTGCAACGGCTGTAGGAGAAGACACTGCGCTTTCTCAAATTATTAAAATGGTAAGCGACGCTGCGGCAACCAAAGCTCCCGTAGCTAAAATTGCCGATAAGGTTTCGGGTGTATTCGTTCCTGCAGTAATCGTGATAGCCCTTATTACCATTGCGGTTTGGCTTTTGTGCGGTCAGACTGTAGGTTATGCGCTTGCAAGAGGTATATCGGTTCTTGTAATCAGTTGCCCGTGCGCACTCGGACTTGCCACACCTGTTGCTATTATGGTCGGCAACGGAATGGGCGCAAGAAAAGGTATTCTCTTTAAAACCGCAGCATCCCTTGAAGAGGCAGGTAAAACTCAAATTGCCGTACTTGACAAGACGGGTACTATCACTAAGGGCGAACCAAAGGTTACAGATATTATTCCGTTTGAAATTACAGAAAATGAACTTTTAAAATATGCATATTCAATCGAAGCCAAAAGCGAACATCCGCTTGCAAAAGCGATAATCGTAAAAGCGGAGGAACTTTCTTTAAATCCGTATGAAGTTACAGATTTTAAGGCTGAATCGGGTAACGGATTGTCTGCCGAATACAACGGTGAAAGGATTATCGGCGGCAGTAAAAAGTATATTTCTTCACTTATCGGTATTTCAAACGATATATTAAGCAAAGCCGACAAACTTTCCGAAGAGGGCAAAACACCGCTGTTCTTTATGCTCGATAACAAGCTTTTGGGAATAATAGCCGTTGCCGATGTAATAAAAGAGGAAAGTCCGAAGGCTATTAAACAATTACAAAATATGGGCATTAAGGTTGTAATGCTCACGGGCGACAATGAGAGAACAGCTAAGGCTGTAGGAAAACTTGCAGGTGTTGACGAGGTTATTGCAGGCGTTATGCCTGACGGTAAAGAAAAAGTTGTTGCCGAACTCAAAAAGCAGGGCAAGGTTCTTATGGTCGGAGACGGTATAAATGACGCACCTGCGCTTACAAGAGCGGATATAGGTATGGCAATCGGTTCGGGTACGGACATTGCAATTGATGCCGCCGATGTTGTTTTTATGAAGAGCAAACTTACGGATGTTCCCGCAGCGGTAAGACTTAGCCGCAAAACATTGAGAAATATCCACGAAAATCTTTTCTGGGCATTTATCTATAATGTTATCGGTATTCCGCTTGCGGCAGGCGTTTGGATTCCGTTGCTCGGCTGGCAGCTTAATCCGATGTTCGGTGCAGCGGCAATGAGCCTGTCGAGTTTCTGCGTTGTAACCAATGCTCTAAGGCTGAATTTCTTTGACATTACAAATCCAAAGAAAGACAGAAAAATAAAATATAAATCAAAAAAGGATGATAATGCTATGACAAAGACAATGAAAATTGACGGTATGATGTGTTCACACTGCGAGGGCAGAGTAAAACAAAGTCTTGAGGGACTTGCACAGGTAAGTCAGGCAGAAGTAAGCCACAAAAAAGGCACAGCTGTTGTAACACTTACCGCAGAAGTTTCAAACGATGTACTCAAGAAAACTGTCGAAGACCAGGGATACAATGTAATTTCAATTTCATAATTTTATTTGCAGATGTCGATTTAAACGGCATCTGCAAATTTTTTGCAAAAAATTTAAAAAAACTATTGACTTAAAGTCAGCTTTAACAGTTATAATATCTTTATAAAATTTACAGGAGATGTTATTATGTATATTGAAAAAATTAATTCACCTCAAGATGTAAAAGCACTCAATACGGAAGAAATGAAACAGCTTGCACAGGAAATGCGTACAGTCCTCATAAAAAAGTTAAGTATCCACGGCGGACACTTCGGCCCTAACCTCGGTATGGCGGAGGCTATTATAGCATTGCATTATGTGTTTAATTCACCTGTTGACAAGTTTGTCTTTGATGTATCGCATCAGAGTTACTGCCACAAAATTCTTACAGGCAGAAAAGACGCATTCATTTTTGAAGATAAGTATGACGATGTTTCAGGCTATGCAAATCCTGACGAAAGCGAGCACGATTTTTTTAATATCGGTCACACCTCAACATCTGTCAGCCTTGCGTCGGGTCTTGCAAAGGCAAGAGATTTAAACGGCGGCAAGGAAAATGTAATTGCTGTAATCGGCGACGGTTCGTTAAGCGGCGGAGAGGCTCTTGAGGGTCTTGATTATGCAGGCGAGTTTGACGGCAACTTTATTATTGTTGTAAACGATAACGATATGTCTATCGCCGAAAATCACGGCGGACTTTATAAAAATCTCAAACTTTTAAGAGATACGGACGGTAAAGCCGAATGTAATCTCTTTAAGGCAATGGGACTTGACTATGTATTTGTCAAGGACGGCAACGATATTGAACAGCTTATTTCAGCTTTTGAAAGCGTAAAAGACATTGACCACCCTGTAGTCGTTCATATTTGCACACAAAAGGGTAAGGGTTATGCTCCTGCCGAAAAGGACAAAGAGAATTGGCACTGGTGTATGCCGTTTGACATTGAAACAGGCAGATCTAAATTTGAATTTGACGGCGAAAGCTATGATGATATTACGGTAAATTATCTTCTTGATAAGATGAAGAACGATAAGAGCGTTGCCGTTATTACTTCTGGCACACCTACAGTTGCAGGCTTTACAAAGGACAAGCGTGAAATTGCAGGCAAGCAGTTTATTGATGTAGGCATTGCCGAGGAGCACGCAGTTGCTCTTGCTTCGGGTATGGCAAAAAACGGAGCTAAACCTGTTTACGGTGTTTACAGTTCATTTATACAGAGAACATATGACCAGATTTCACAGGATTTATGTATTAATTCAAACCCTGTTACAATTATTGTTTTTGCTGCGACAGTATTCGGTATGAACGATGTAACTCACCTCGGTATCTACGATATTGCAATGCTTTCAAATATTCCGAACCTTGTATATCTTGCACCTACTTGCAAGGAAGAATATCTTGCTATGGTTGAATGGAGTATGTCGCAGAGAAAGTACCCTGTTGCAATCAGAGTACCGGGCAACGGAGTTGTTTCAAATCCGAATTACAAACTGATTGACTTTGACAACCTTAACAAATACAGCGTCACAAAAGAAGGCGGCAAGGTTGCAATTCTCGGACTCGGCACATTCTATCAGCTCGGTGCAAGTGTTGCCGATGAAATTAAAAAGCAGTACGGTATTGACGCTACCGTTGTAAATCCTGTTTACATTACAGGTACGGACGAAGACTTGCTTGCAGAACTTGCAAAAACTCACGATGTTGTAATTACACTTGAGGACGGTATTCTTAACGGCGGTTTCGGCGAAAAAATTGCAAGATTTTACGGTAAATCGGATGTCAAAGTATTTAACTACGGCTTAAAGAAAGAGTTTCTCGACAGATATGACTATAATGAAGTTCTTGCCGAAAATCATCTCACCAAAGAGCAGATTTGCGAGGATATTAAAGATTTTATCTGATTTAAGTTGACAATTGCAATCAAATAGTATTAAAATATTAGGGCAGAGTTTTTCTGCCCTGATTTTTATTTTAGGAGTTTTTATGAATTTAACCTACGAACAAAACAAACGCTATTCAAGACAGCTTGTAATGAAAGAGATAGGAGAGAGCGGACAGAAAAAGTTGCTTTCTTCAAGCGTACTTGTAATCGGTGCGGGCGGTCTTGGCTCACCTGCGCTTATGTATCTTGCAAGCGCAGGAGTAGGCACAATTGGCATTGCAGATGCCGACGAAGTTGATGTGTCTAATCTGCAAAGACAGGTTATACATAACTGTGCCGATATAGGCAAAGCAAAAGTTGAATCGGCTAAGGAAAAAATAAATAAGTTGAATCCCGATGTTAATGTCAAAACCTACAAAACATATGTGAACAGTGAAAATATAGCCGAGCTTATCTCTGATTATGATTTTGTGCTTGATTGCACCGATAATTTCGGCAGTAAGTTTTTGATTAACGATTACTGTGTAAAGGCGGAAAAGCCGTTTTGTCATGCAGGCGTTGTCGGTTTTGAAGGTCAGCTTATGACATATATTCCGCACAAATCCCCGTGCTACCGATGTGTTTTTGAAGAAGAACCGAAAGCGGGCGATGTACCTCTTCCAAAGGAGGTAGGAGTTATAAGTGCGGCTTGCGGAGTAACAGGCAGTTTGCAGGCAATGGAGGCAATAAAGTTTTTACTCTCAAAGGGTGAACTTTTATGCGGTTATATGCTTATTTACAATGCTTTAAATGCGTCTTTCCGCAAAATAAAACTCCCGAAACAAAACCCGAATTGCAAGGCTTGCGCAAAGCAGGCATAATAAAAATATAGGAGAAATTATGAATATCAGAGAATACCTTAAAAAGAGCAAGCTGATTGCAGACGGCTCTTTCGGCACATACTATTCCCAAAAATATAAAACGGTCGATATTCCCGAATATGCAAATATTACCGCTTCGCAGAGAATATCGGAAATTCATACCGAGTATATAAACAGCGGTGCAAAACTTATCAGAACCAACACTTTTGCGAGCAATACATACTCTCTTGACTGCTCAATAGAAGAGGTTAAGGAAAATATAAAAGCGGCTTACAAAATTGCAAAAGAAGCGGTTGAGCAGAGCGGAAAAGAAATATTTATCGCAAGCAATATCGGTCCTGTTCCCGCAGTTTTTCAGCCTGATTTTGAGGCTGTGGAAGAAGAATACTATCAGATTGCGAAAACTTTTATAGATGAGGGCGCAGATATTTTATGTTTTGAAACCTTTACACAGTCCGAACATATTATGCCTGCAATAAAGAGAATTAAAGAGGAATGTAATCCGTTTATAATTGTGCAGTTCTGCGTGAATCAGTACGGTTACAGTGAGGCGGGCGAAAGTGCTGAAAGACTTGTTAGCGAAACTGCATTTTCAAAATGCGTTGACGCCGTAGGTCTTAACTGTGGTGTAGGTCCTGCCCATATGCAGCAGATATTGTCAAAAATTAATCTTAACAACAATTGTTTTGCCACGGCTATGCCAAATGCCGGTTATCCTTTACTTGTGCGCAACCGTGTAAAATATGCTGATAATCCGATATATTTTGCGTCTAAGGTAAATGGTATGGCTTTGCTCGGAGCGGATATTATAGGCGGTTGCTGTGGTACAACACCTGATTACATAAGAGAAGTTGCAAAAACCATTGACCTTACACCTACCGTAAAATCGGATGAAACTTCCGCAAACAACGAAAACGAAAAGCCTGTTATAAAAAAGAGCTTTTTCAGAAATGCCGACGGTACAATTAAAGATAAAAAGCTTATTGCGGTAGAACTTGCTCCGCCTTTCGGCGCAGATGATAAAAAACTGCTTGAGGCAGCACATATGCTCAAAGGTCTTGGAGTAGATGTACTTACATTTCCCGATTCTCCTTCGGGCAGAACAAGAATCGACTCTGTGCTTATGGCGCAGAAAGTCAAGAATGTAACGGGTTTTGAAGTTATGCCGCACATCTGTTGCCGTGACAAAAACGCCATTGCCGTGCGCTCAACTTTTCTTGGCGCAAGTATAAACGGCATTAATAATTTTCTTATCATAACAGGTGACCCTATCCCCGTTATGGCAAGACAAGTAGTAAAGTCTGTGTTTAATTTCGACTCCGTGGGTCTTATGCGCATTGCCGATGAAATGAACAGCGAGGCATTAAAAGACAGTCCGCTCACTTACGGCGGCGCTATAAATCAGAGCAGACGAAGAATAGAATCGGAAATTAAGCGTGTGCAAAAGAAAATGGAGGCAGGCGCAGAATTTTTCCTTACTCAACCTGTATTTACAGCAGAAGATGCCGAGCGTTTGCGCAGAGTAAAAGAAGAAACGGGTGCAAGAATTTTGTGCGGAATTATGCCGTTGGTCAGCCGCAAAAATGCTCTGTTTATGAAAAACGAAATTTCGGGAGTTAATGTTACGGATGAAGTTATTGAGCGTTATCCCGAAAATGCCGACCGTGAAGACGGCGAAAATGTAGGTGTTGAACTTGCAAAAGAAATGATTGCGGCTACAAGAGATTTTGCGGACGGTTATTATTTTTCTTTCCCGTTTAACCGAACATATTTGCTTAAGAGAATTATACAGGAACTCTAAGATAAAATTTATGTAAAACCCTATAAATTTCTTGACAAAATATTAGTTTTGGTTTATTATAAATTTGTTGTAAGAGTATATCTTACTTAATTTAGCGTGAAAAAGATTTCTGTTTTCATGCAAATATATGACCACTTGCATATGTAAGTTAAGCCCATACGGACAGGCGGGTCAGCTGCCGAGCGTGGCGCAAGCCACATTATTGATTGAGTTAAAAGCTCAAATTTTATAAGTCGATTACTTATCATCAGTGCAACAGCACATCACTTGTGAAACGGTCAATAAGAGCAGAACGGTATATTTGCTACATTAGCTCTGAAAACGGAATTCTTCTATTAACTGTCAGCATAAGCTACAGAAAATAAATCATATATCCGTTAATCAAACAGGTGGTGCATTGTGCCGCCTGTTTTTTGTTGCATTATTTTTGATAAGCCGAAAGGGTAATGTAAATGGATATAAACACACAAAAGAAAGCCCCCCTGTATGAGGCTCTGCAAAAATTTCGCAAACAAAGGGTAGTGCCCTTTGATGTGCCGGGACATAAAAGAGGAAGAGGAAATCACGAACTCGTTGAACTTCTCGGCGAAAAATGCGTAGGTCTTGATGTAAATTCAATGAAGCCGCTTGATAATCTCTGTCACCCCGTATCGGTAATTTTGGAGGCGGAACAGCTTGCGGCGGATGCATTCGGCGCAGGTCATGCATTTTTTATGGTCGGAGGTACAACTTCCGCAGTGCAGAGTATGATTTGGTCTGTATGCAAAGCAGGCGATAAAATTATTTTGCCGAGAAATGTGCACAAAAGCGTTATTAATGCTCTTGTGCTCTGCGGGGCGGTGCCTGCATATGTAAATCCCGATGTTGACAAAAAAATCGGAATAGCGCTCGGTATGGAACTTTCTCAAGTTGAAAACGCAATCAAAGAAAATCCCGATGCCGTTGCTATTCTTGTAAATAATCCGACCTACTACGGTATTGCTTCCGATTTAAAAGCAATTGTAAAACTTGCGCATGCTCACGGTATGAAAGTGCTTGCAGACGAGGCTCACGGCACACATTTCTATTTTGGTGAAGATTTGCCTGTATCGGCCATGGCGGCAGGTGCAGATATTGCGGCGGTGTCTATGCATAAATCCGGCGGAAGTCTTACGCAAAGCTCATTGCTGCTTACAAACAAAAATGTACGCTGGGAGTATGTGGCTCAAATTATAAATCTTACTCAAACCACAAGTGCAAGCTATCTGCTTATGTCAAGTCTTGATATTTCAAGAAGAAACCTTGCCTTGAGAGGAAAAGAGTCGTTCGGTAAAGTTATGAAAATGGCTGAATATGCCCGAAATGAGATAAACGAAATCGGCGGTTACTACGCTTACGGCAGAGAGCTTAACAATGGCAGCAGCGTGTTTGATTACGATGTAACCAAACTTTCAGTTTACACAAGAGATATAGGGCTTGCCGGAATTGAAGTTTACGACTTACTGCGTGACGAATACGATATTCAGATAGAATTCGGCGATATAGGCAACATACTTGCCTATATTTCAATCGGCGACAGAATACAGGACATTGAAAGACTTGTAGGTGCGCTTGCCGATATTAAAAGGCTTTATTCAAAGGACAATGCAAAAATGCTTAGTATGGAGTACATTCCGCCTATTGTATCGGCAACACCGAGAGATGCGTTTTATGCAGACAAAGAAATGTTGCCGATTGAACAGACGGCAGGAAGAATTTGCAGTGAATTTGTTATGTGCTATCCGCCAGGAATACCGATTCTTTCCCCGGGCGAAATGATTACAGATGAAATTATAGAGTATATTAATTATGCAAAAGCAAAAGGCTGCTCAATGCAGGGTACGGAAGACCCATATATTGAAAAACTTAATGTATTGAAATAAAGTTTTTTAAGGTTACTAATAATGCGTTTTGTAAAAAACAAACCAAAGGAGTGTTTATATGGAATTTTGGTTTTCTGAAAGACATACCGATAATGTTGAGCTTTCTATAAGAGTTGAAAAACAGCTATTCAGCGGTCAGAGTGATTTTCAGCGAATTGATGTTTTTGATTCTGTGGAGTTTGGCAGATTTCTTACTTCAGACGGTAATGTGATTTTCAGTGAGAAAGACGAGTTCACCTACGACGAGATGATTGTTCATGTGCCTATGGCGGTTCATCCGAATGTAAAAAAGGTGCTTGTAATCGGCGGCGGCGACGGCGGTGTTGCCAGAGAGCTTTCACATTATGAAGAGATTGAAGTTATAGATGTTGTTGAGCCTGACGAGATGTTTGTTGAGGTGTGCAAGGAATATTTCCCCGACAACTCAAAGGGTCTTGAAGATAAAAGAGTAAATATATATTATCAGGACGGTTTAAGGTTTTTAAGAACAAGTCATAACGAATATGATTTAATTATAAATGATGCTACAGACCCGTTCGGACACACCGAGGGACTTTTTACAAAAGAGTTTTACGGCAGCTGCTACAAGGCACTTAAAGATGACGGAATTATGGTATATCAGCACGGCAGTCCGTTCTATGATGAGGACGAGGGTGCTTGTAAGGCTATGCACAAGAGAGTGTACAACTCATTTCCGATAAGCCGTGTGTATCAGGCACATATTCCTACCTGTGCCGCAGGTTATTGGCTGTTTGGCTTTGCATCTAAAAAGTATCATCCGCTCAAAGACCTTGACGCTAAAAGATGGAACAAGCGTGGCATAAAAACTTGGTACTATACGACCAATCTTCATCGAGGTGCATTTATGCTGCCGAAATATGTTGAAGATTTACTTGCAGAAGAAGAAAAATAATTTTATATATTGGAGGAAAACAAAATGAGCAGACTTTTAATTATCGGTTGTGGCGGTGTTGCAGGTGTTGCAATTCACAAGTGTTGTCAGAACAGCGATGTTTTTACAGAAATTTGCATTGCAAGCAGGACGAAATCAAAGTGTGATGCTATAAAAGCAAAACTTGAAAACACAACAAAAACGGTTATTACAACCGCACAGGTAAATGCCGACAGTAAGGATGAACTTGTGGCTCTTATTAATTCATACAAGCCCGATGCGGTATTAAACCTCGCACTTCCGTATCAGGATTTAACAATTATGGACGCCTGCCTTGAAACCAAAACAGACTACATTGATACGGCAAACTATGAACCGGAGGACACAACAGACCCCGAATGGAAAGCCGTTTATGAAAAACGCTGCAAAGACCTTGGCTTTACCGCTTACTTTGATTATTCGTGGCAGTGGGCATATAAAGAAAAGTTTGAAAAAGCAGGTATCACAGCACTTTTAGGTACAGGCTTTGACCCGGGTGTTACAAGCGTATTTACAGCATATGCGCTCAAGCATTATTTTGATGAAATCCATTATATAGATATTCTCGACTGCAACGGCGGCGACCACGGCTATCCGTTTGCAACAAACTTTAACCCTGAAATCAATCTTCGTGAGGTATCCGCAAACGGCTCGTATTGGGAAGACGGCAAGTGGATTGAAACCAAACCTATGGAGATTAAGAGAGTGTATAACTTTGACGGTGTGGGCGAAAAGGATATGTACCTGCTTCACCACGAGGAAATCGAGTCACTCGCAAAGAATATCCCGAATGTAAAGCGTATTCGCTTCTTTATGACATTCGGACAGAGCTACCTTACACATATGCAGTGCCTTGAGAATGTCGGTATGCTTTCTACCGAGCCTGTTATGTATGAGGGCAGAGAAATTGTACCGATTCAGTTCTTAAAGGCTCTTTTGCCTGACCCTGCATCTCTCGGCCCACGCACTAAGGGCAAGACAAATATTGGCTGTATCTTTACAGGCGTTAAGGACGGCAAAGAAAAGACAATTTACATCTACAATATGTGCGACCATCAGGAGTGCTATAAAGAGGTCGGCTCGCAAGCTGTATCATACACAACAGGTGTGCCGGCTATGATCGGTGCGTCGCTTGTTCTTAGCGGTCAGTGGAAAAAGCCTGGTGTTTATAATGTAGAGGAGTTTGACCCCGATCCGTATATGGAGGCACTTAATAAATTCGGTCTTCCTTGGGTTGTTGACGAAAATCCCGTAACAGTTGAGTAAGCCGATGAAATTTACAGAATTAAAAACACCTTGCTATGTTATAGATGAGCAAAAGCTGATAAAAAACCTTGAAATATTAAAAAGCGTTCAAGACAGAACAGGCTGTAAAATTCTGCTTGCTCAAAAGGCTTTTTCGGCATTTTGCGTGTATCCGCTTATGAGCAAATATCTGTCGGGCACAACCGCAAGCGGGCTTTATGAGGCTAAACTCGGTCACGAATGTTTCGGCAAAGAAACGCACATTTTCGCACCTGCTTTTAAGGAGAATGATTTTGAAGAGATTTTAAAAATCTGCGGTCATATTGTTTTTAACTCATTTTCTCAACTTGAAAAATACAGGGATAAATGGCAAAATGCAGATGTAAGCGTAGGCATACGACTTAACCCCGAATTTTCCACACAAGAGGGACACGAAATTTATGACCCGTGCGCTTACGGTTCAAGACTTGGGGTTACAAAGGCAAATTTCAGAGAAGATTTGCTTGACGGAGTTGAGGGCTTTCACTTTCACACATTGTGCGAGCAAAATTCAGATGATTTGGTGTCTACTTTTAAGGCAGTTGAAGAAAAGTTCGGCAAGTATTTTTATAACGCAAAATGGCTCAACTTTGGCGGCGGACATCATATTACACGAGATGATTACGATACAAAGGCGCTTGTTGACCTTATAAAGTATGTTCAAAATAAATACGATGTTGAAGTTTATCTTGAACCAGGTGAGGCAGCGGCACTGAATGCAGGCTATCTTATTACAGAGGTTATGGACATTGTTCACAACGGACTTGATATTCTGATTCTTGACGCATCTGCCGCCTGTCATATGCCTGATGTTCTTGAAATGCCGTACAGGCCGCCGCTCAAAAACAGCGGTAAGCCTAATGAAAAAGCGTTTACTTATCGTTTGTCATCTTGTACCTGCCTTGCAGGCGATGTAATCGGCGATTACAGCTTTGACAGTGAAGTTAAAATAGGTGACAGACTGATTTTTGAGGATATGGCGATTTACTCAATGGTAAAGAACAATACCTTTAACGGTATGCCGCTGCCGTCAATTGTGCTTATGCATAATGAAGATAACTGCGAGGTTATAAAAGAATTTTCGTACAACGATTTTAAAGAGAGGCTTTCATAAATGAGCTTTGAGTATATAAAAAACAAATTTCCGATTGACGATGGCTTTTGTATGCCTGCTGAATTTTCAAAACATTCCGCCACCGTTATGATTTGGCCCGAAAGACCCGGAAGTTGGTGCTATGAGGCAAAATTTGCCGAAAAGGTTTTTGCGGAAATTATAGGAAAAATTGCGGAGTTTGAAAAGGTATTTGTGCTTGCAAGCGACAAAAAATTTGCTCACGCAAAGGCTTGCCTTGAAGGTGTTAAAAATGCGGAAGTTTTGAATATAAATTCCGATGATGCATGGGCAAGGGATACCGCCCCGACTTTTGTTGTAAACAATAACGGCGAAATTCGTGCCATCGACTGGCAATTCAACGCATGGGGCGGCGAATATGACGGTCTGTATGCAAATTGGGAGAATGACGATAAAATTCCATATGAACTTTGCAAAACGCTTGGCGTTCCGATGTATGACGCACATCCGTTTGTGCTTGAGGGCGGCTCAATTCACACTGACGGAGAGGGCACGCTCATTACAACAGAAGAATGTCTGTTAAGCAAAGGCAGAAATCCGAAGCTTACAAAAGCCGAGATTGAAGAAAAGCTGAATAAATACCTCGGTATAAATAAAACAATCTGGCTGCCAAAGGGTATTTATAATGACGAAACCAACGGTCATATAGATAACATATGCGCATTTGTCGCTCCGACAGAGGTTGTACTTGCGTGGTGTGATGATGAAAATGACCCGCAATATGCAATATCAAAAGCGTGCCTTGATATTCTTGAAAATTCAACCGACAATAAAGGAAGAAAGATTAAGGTTCATAAACTGCCTGTTCCGAAAATTCCCGTGACAGTTACCGAAAACGATATAAAAGGATATATATTCGAGGACGGAGAGGACACAAGAGAAGTCGGAGAAAGGCTTGCAGCATCGTATGTTAATTTTTATTTTTGCAACGGCGCTGTGATTTTGCCTCAATTCGGCGGTGAAAATGCCGAAAGCGACAGAGTTGCCGCAGAAATTCTTGAAAGAGTTTGCAAAGACAGAAAAATTATTCCGATTTATGCAAGAGATATTATTGTCGGCGGAGGCAATATTCACTGCATTACACAACAAATTCCGTTTACCGATAAGGGAGGTAAAATATGAGAAAAGTTAAGGTATCGGCGGTTCAGATGAAATGTACAACCGATGTTTGGGAGAATATAGCAAATGCCGAAAAATTTGTGCGACAGGCAAAAAAAGACGGCGCAAATATTGTTTTACTCCCCGAACTGTTTGAAAGACAGTATTTTTGTCAGGAAAGACGATATGACTACTACAATTTTGCTAAGCCTACCCTTGAAAACGACGCTGTAAAACATTTTGCAAAACTTGCGAAAGAACTTGAAATTGTTATTCCTGTCAGCTTTTATGAGCGTGACGGAAACCGCCTTTTTAACAGTGCTGCGGTAATTGATGCAGACGGCGAAATTCTCGGTGTATACCGTAAGACTCACATTCCCGACGACCATTATTATCAGGAAAAATTTTACTTTATTCCGGGTGATACAGGGTTCAAAACTTTTAAAACTAAGTTCGGTACAATCGGTGTAGGCATTTGCTGGGATCAATGGTTCCCCGAAACCGCAAGAGCACTTGCGTTAAATGGCGCCGAATTGATTTTCTATCCGACCGCTATCGGTTCAGAACCTATACTTGAGTGCGACAGTATGCCGCATTGGAGAAGATGTATGCAGGGACATTCTGCGGCAAATGTAATTCCCGTAATTGCGGCAAACCGCATAGGCAGGGAAGATGTAACCCCTTGTGACGAAAACGGCAATCAGACCTCCTCACTTGTTTTTTACGGCTCATCTTTCATTACAAACGAAACGGGAGAGATTATTAAATCTGCGTCAAGAGATGAAGAAACCGTGCTTACAGCAGAGTTTGACCTTGATGAGATTTTTCAAAACAGACTCGGCTGGGGAATATTCCGTGACAGACGCCCGGATTGCTATAAGGTAATAACCGAAAAGTGATTAGGAGAAAAATATGTGCTTGATATGCGACAGAATATTAAAAAGTAAAATGCTGATTTAATTTCTGATACATAACAAAATCATAAAAACATAAAAACAGAGCAGACTGTAATTTTAAGTCTGCTCTGTTTGCTTTGATTTTGATTATTTATCCGCCTGAATTTTTACGAACTGTTCCTGCATATAGCTGTAAACATCGTCGGGTACATTTGTAAATACATAACATTTGTCGAGATATTCGTCACTCGGGAAGATAAGTTCGTTATTTTTTATATCCTCGTCAAGATACTCGTCATATGCTTTCTGATTAGGTGTTGCGTAGTAGAGATATTCAAAGTTAGCTGCCGCAATTTCAGGTGACTGCATAAAGTTAATGAATTTTTCGGCATTCTCTTTGTTTTTACTGCAAGTAGGAATACACATTGCGTCATAGAAAAGGTTAGAGCCGTTTTCAGGCATTGCATAGTCCAAATCTTCGTTATTTTCCATCATCATAACGATATCGCCTGCGTAGTACGGTGCGATTGCCGACTGACTGTTTTCCATTTCTGTGAAAACCTGATCCATTACATATTTCTTAAGCAAAGGCTTTTGTTCGGAAAGCTTTGCAGCCGCCTTGTCAACATCCTCTTTGGTACAATTGGCGGGATTAATACCGCAAAGCTGCATTGCAATTGCCATAGCGTCACGGCTGTTGTTAAACATAAGAATGTCGCCGCTTAACGATTTATCCCAAAGTGCTTCCCATGAAGTTGGCTTTGTTGCCACTTTTGTTTTGTCATAAACCATTGAAGTAACGCCCCAGCTGTAGCATACAGTGTATTTACCCTCAGGGTCGCAGGAAAGATTTTTAAAGCGTTCCATAAGGTTATCTTTGTTAGGAATGTTGCTGTAATCAAGTTCCTGCAGCATATTTTCGCTTATGAGCTTGCTTATCATATAATCTGACGGAATAATAACATCGTAACTTACATTGCTGTTTTTAAGCATATTGTAAAGTTCTTCGTTGGTTTCGTAAGTGGTGTAGTTTACCTTGATGTTGTACTCTTTTTCAAATTCGTCAATTACATCAAGCGTATCGTCCTCACCATTTGCAATGTATTCGCCCCAGTTATATACATTAACTTCGCCGTCATAGCTTTTGCCGCAGCCTGCCATTGCACTGCAAGCCGTTGTACCAATGAGTAAAGAAAGAACAACACAGCCAAATTTTTTCATTTTCAATCTCCCTTATTCAGTTTATTTTTTCACCTTTTCCTCGTGTTTGTCACGAATATTTATAAGTATCATAACGATAAGTACCGCTAAAAACAAAAGTGCGGAAAGCGCATTGATTTTCGGCGATATTCTTCTGTGTGTCATTGAGTAAATCTCAATTGATAAGTTTTGAAACTTTGCGCCTCTTGTAAAATATGTGATTATAAAATCGTCAAGAGAGTAAGTAAAGCTCATTAAAAGTCCTGAGAAAATACCCGGCATCAGCTCGTGAATTACCACCTTGTAAAAAGCCTGCCATTGATTACAGCCAAGGTCAAGAGCCGCATCATAAATACTTTGGTCCATCTTGTGTATTCTCGGCATAACATTAAGCACTACAAAAGGAACGCAAAAACATATATGAGCAATAAGCACGGTAACAAAACCCATTTCAAAGTTAAATAAAACACCTAAAAATGTAAATAAAAGCATAAGCGATACGCCCATTACAATGTCAGGGCTGATAATCGGAATGTTAGACGCACTTTGTATAAGTAGTCTTTTTTTACCTTTGAAATTGCTTATTCCTATAGCTGCGGCAGTGCCGAGTACGGTTGCGAAAATTGATGCGAGTACGGCAATTATAAGCGAATTGCCGAGAGCGTTTATAATTTTATCATCTCTGAAAAGTTCTTCATACCATTTGAACGAAAAGCCTTTCCATACAGTAGTTTTACCCTCATTGAACGAAAATATAATGAGTACAAAAATCGGAAGATATAAAAACAACATCACAAGCGTTGTATATATCTTTGAGGCAATATGCTTGTTTTTCATTATGCAATCGCCTCCTCATCTCCAAAGAAATTCATAAGCACAAGGAACACAAGGATGAATACCATCAGTATCAGCGAAATCGCCGAACCCGTACTTTGGTCTGTCCAGAACACCTTGTCTATAATGTCACCGATCATAATATCTTTTGTGCCGCCGAGGTATTGAGCTACAAGGAAAGTGCTTGCCGAAGGAACAAACACAAGAGTAATGCCCGAAATTACACCCGGAATACTCAGTGGCAATACTACCTTGCTGAATACATGAAATCCGTTTGAACCGAGGTCTTGAGCCGCCTCAATAAGACCGTTGTCAATTTTACTCATAACAGTGTAAATCGGAAGAATCATAAACGGAAGATACTCATAAACCATACCGAGCACAACCGCACCCGAATTTCCGAGGTATGTACCGTGTATTCCGAAGAATGATAAAATTGTATCGAGCGGACCGTTTGACTGTAAAATCGTAACCCATGCGTATATTCTAAGCAAAAAGTTCATCCACATAGGAATCATCAAAAGCATATTTACAAAATTCTGCGTTGACGGTTTCATTTTTGTAAGCATATAAGCAAGCGGATAAGTAATAAGCAAACAGATTGCGGTTGATATTAATGCAATCCAAAGCGACCTTAAAAATACTTCTTTATAAAAGAAAGCCTTTTCAAAAGCCTCCAACGAAAATCCGCCGTTCTTGCCTGTAAAAGCTGTAATACCGACCATTATCATCGGTATCATTGTAAATATCGCCATCCAAATTATATAGGGAATAGAGGGCTTGCGTGATTTCATCTTTAGCCCTCCTTATCGGATAAAACTTCAAATTTCGCTTTATCAAAATCAAACGAGAGCGGTACATAAGTGGCAACCTGTTCGTCGGTGTCGCTTAGCATAAGCCATTTTCGTGTGTCCGACTCAAGGATAATCTCATTATGTTCACCCTTATAAATAACAGATTCAATATATAAATCCGTAAGGTCACCGTTGCCGTCACCCGCAAGTGAAAGCGCATCCGGCGGAAGTGTGATTTTTAATTTTGTGCCTTCCTTAAAATAATGATTTGGCACTTCAATGGTTTCGTCTTCAAACTCAAAGCTGAATGTATTTTCGTCTTCGTTTGCGGAAGAAACCGTTACTTCGATTTCATTATTATAGAACGGCAGGAGTTTATTCATAATCTGAATATTAAACGGAATTACCTGCATACCGATCTGACTGCCGATTTCTGCGGAAGAAGTGGAATGTATAAGGATTTCGCACTTGCCGCACATTACGCTCATTTCGTAGTGAACGCCCTTAAATGTCGATTTTACTACTGTGCCTGCAAGCTGACCTTTTTCGGGAGTTGTAATTTCAATATCCTCGGGACGGATTACAACATCGACAGGTGTGTTTTCGCCAAAGCCCTTGTCAACACATTCAAGTTGTTTGCCGAGAATTTCTACACGGCAGTCGCCAAGCATGGTGCCGTTAAGAATATTTGCCTCGCCGATAAAATCCGCAACAAACGCATTTACGGGTTCGTTGTAAATATCTTCAGGTGAGCCAACCTGCTCAACAACACCGTTGTTCATTACAATAACGGTATCGCTCATTGTAAGAGCCTCTTCCTGATCGTGTGTTACATATATAAAAGTTTTTTGAGAGTTTTGCTGAATTTCTTTTAATTCAATCTGCATACTCTTTCTTAGCTTAAGGTCAAGCGCACCGAGCGGTTCGTCAAGCAAAATAACTTCCGGGTCACACACCAAAGCCCTTGCAATGGCAACACGCTGCTGCTGACCGCCCGAAAGTTTTGTGATAGCTCGCTTTTCATATCCTTTAAGGTCAACAACCGCAAGCATTTTTGAAACACGCTCTTTAATTTCGTTTTTCGGTAGTTTTTTCAGTTTTAAACCGAAAGCTACATTGTCAAACACATTAAGATGTGGGAAAAGCGAATATTTTTGAAAGACCGTATTAACATTTCTTTTGTTTGGCGGTGTGCCGTTGATTCTTTTACCGTCAAAGAGAACATCTCCGCTTTCAGGTTCGACAAAACCGCCGATAATTCTTAGGGTAGTGGTTTTTCCGCAGCCGCTCGGCCCGAGAATAGTAATAAATTCCTTGTCTTTAAAGTCAAGATTTATATGGTTTAATATTACCTCTCCGTCAAATCGGACGAATATATCCCTTAAAGATATAATGGTATTTTTTTCTGACTGCTCCATTCACGCACCCCTGTTCATAAAAAATCTAATATGCTGTATTTATTGCATAACTAAAGGACGGAGAGTGACAATTGGCAAAAGCTTTGACCAAGCGAACACTGTCCGCCCCTACAATTTACTGTAGCAATATTGTAAAGACAAAAGCATACCAGTAAATTATAGTCTTTTTTGCAGTAAAAGTCAATTATTATATTTTTGCAAATACCGCTTTTATTGTGTGTGTTAAAATGATGTGAACCAATAAAAAAAGAGAAGCAGAAAATACGGATATAGTTTGTCAAGTGTAAGAAGAAGGCAATTCGCAGATATTCGGAACTGACGGTACCGGGAGAAAAAGTACAGATGGTCACATCTATTTACAACGCAGAAGATATGTAAAATGCAATTGAGAAAACGCTTTGCTTTTTATATGTCATATGATATAATAATGTGTAAGTAAAGTGGGTAGAAGACCTGCAATCTGTAATCGAATTACAGGTTTTCTACCCTTGTATAAAAATATAGTCAATTATACAAAAGGCATATTTTGTATAATTGAGGGAAGGTGAAGCATTTAAATGAGTATTTCTTTCATAGATGAAGCGCCGCAGATAATCAAGGATTACTTGTTTTATATGCAGACGGTCAAAGGAAAATCACAGAAAACCGTTGATGAGTACTACATAGATTTGCGTACATTTTTCAGATTTATAAAATTACAGCGTGGACTTGTTCCGAATGATTCTGAATTTGAGAACATTTCGATTTCTGATGTTGACCTTGAACTTGTGAAAACCGTCACATTGAATGACGCATATGAATTTATGAATTATATTCAGCGTGAGCGCAAAAATCAAAATGTTACCCGTGCCCGTAAATGTTCAAGCCTTAAGGGTTATTTTAACTATCTCGCAACAAAAAAATGCGTGCTCGACAGCAATCCTGTTGAACAGCTTGAAGTTCCCAAAAAGAAAAAATCTTTGCCAAAGTATCTTACGCTTGAGCAAAGTCTTGAATTGCTGAATGCAGTCGACGGTGATTATAAGGAGCGTGATTACTGTATTCTCACGCTGTTTTTAAATTGCGGCTTGCGTGTGTCTGAAATGGCGTCTTTGAATTACACGGACATTCATCAGGATGACACTATGCGTGTTGTCGGCAAGGGCAACAAAGAACGAATTATTTACCTTAATTCCGCCTGCGTTTCCGCAATCGAAAATTATATGCGGGTGCGGCCCGTTGACGGCGTTAAGGACAAATATGCGCTGTTTATCAGCCGAAATCACCGCAGAATGAGCGTAAAAACCATACAGGCTATGGTGTACAAATATCTTGAAAAAATCGGTCTGAACGCACAGGGCTACTCCTGTCATAAGCTAAGACACACTGCGGCAACACTGATGTATCAGTACGGCGGAGTTGACATACGAGTGCTAAAAGATGTGCTCGGTCACGAAAACCTCGGCACAACCGAGATTTACACCCACTTGAGTTCCGAGCAGATGAAAAATGCCGCCGAGAAAAATCCTTTGTCTAAGGTAAAGCAAAAATCCAATAAAAAATCCGATGAAAAATAATAAAAATTTATTCGAGTTATAATGTTGACCTAAATTTTAAAATTATTTAATCTAAACCATAATTTACCCCAACTTTTGATAAAGGCACTAATAAAAAAACAGCCCCGGCTTTGATTTTTCCAAAGCCGGGGCTTGTCATATCTTTACTGCACCGCCTATATCTATAAGCGGTGCATTTTCTATTAAATTAATAATTTTTACATTATGAATTATACAAAACTTCTCGATTTCTCGGAAGTTCGGGTGAGTTTTTATATCGCCGAAAAATGCTACAGTACCGTCATCAATCATTGTGCACGCACCGCCGATAAATCCGTAATCGTATCCGTCAAGTCTTATGCTTCCGCTGTCGATTTTCAGAACATCAATTCCGTTTTTGGTAAGCGCATTATAGATTGTGCTGTCGGCGGTTATGGCGCTGTTTTTACCGATAACCGCAGTTGAACAGCGTGTGTAACCTTGTTTTACATCGACTATCTCAATGCCGTTTTCCTTGCAGTAATTTTTGACTGAAATATCTATAGCCTCTTCCCTGCCGTATAATTTTCCGCTGATATACAGGCAATTAAGTGCCACGCAATGCGGATATTTACCGTCAATATTGTTCTTGCAAAGAATTATATTATAATCTTTGTTTTCACGAAGTCTTTTTAAATTATTACATTCTTTAAGCAAAAAAATATCGTTGTTGATTTTTAGCATTTGCATATCAATGTGCCGTTGCTCGGGTGTATTAAATTGTAAAATTTTATCCGACGGTATAATATCGTACCCAAAATTTTCAATTGCTTTGCAAAGCTTCGGGTACTCGTCGGACATTACAAAGGCGCTCATATGCTGACTGCCTCAAAGGCCTGTCTTATATTTTTAACTCCGATAAGCTCTGCACCGTCACATTTTACGGCTTTCAGATTGTGATACGGAAGAATGATTTTTGTAAATCCAAGCCTTACAGCCTCGTTTACTCTTAATTGAGCTTGAGAAACCGCCCTGATTTCGCCGGCAAGACCGATTTCGCCGAACACTACAACATTCTCGTCAATCGGAACATCTTTCAGACTGCTGATAAGCGCCATTGCGACCGCAAGGTCAATGGCAGGTTCGTCAATTCTAAGACCGCCGACAATGTTTATATAAGCGTCATTGTTTGAAAAATAATATCCTGCTCTTTTTTCAAGCACGGCAAGCAAAAGCGAAAGTCGGTTGTAGTCAAAGCCCGTTGCCATTCTTCGAGCGTTGCCGTAGCCGCTTTGCGTTGCAAGTCCCTGAACTTCCGCAAGAATAGGACGAGAACCCTCAATTGTACAGGTTACGCAAGTACCCGATACGCCTTTCGGTCTGCCCGACAGCAACATTACAGACGGATTGGGCACTTCCACAAGTCCCGTGTCGGTCATTTCAAACACGCCGATTTCGTTTGTAGAACCGTATCTGTTTTTGACTGCTCTTAAAATTCTGCATGACATCTGCTTGTCACCTTCAAAGTGCAGTACGGTATCAACGATGTGCTCAAGCACTTTCGGACCCGCAATTGAACCCTCTTTGTTTACATGACCTACCACAAACATTGGAATATCAAGAGACTTTGCCGTGCGCATAAGGCAGTTTGTCGATTCTCTGACCTGCGTTACACTGCCCGGTGAGGAGCTTAATTCTGTAAGATTCATTGTCTGAATTGAGTCGATCATTACTATATCGGGCTTTTCAGCACGGATTTGTTCGCACACTACTTCTACATCGGTTTCGGTCATTACAAAAAGATTCGGAGAATTTACACCGAGTCGGTTTGCCCTTAACTTAAGCTGTCTTTGCGATTCTTCGCCCGATACATAAAGAACTTTCATTGAGTTGCCGAGATATTGACATATTTGCAGTAACACGGTTGATTTGCCGATACCCGGGTCACCTCCGAGCAAAATAAGACTGCCCTTTACAATGCCGCCGCCAAGCACACGGTTAAGTTCGCCGCAGCCCGTATCGTAGCGGTGCTCGTTTTCGGTGGTGATTTCCGTAATTGAATAAGGAGAAGAAACCGCAGAAGCTACCTTTCTTTTTACGGCAGGCGCAGCTTTCACGCTTTCTTTGATTTCTTCTTCCATTGTGTTCCATTCGCCGCAGGTCGGACATTTTCCGTACCATTTCGGTGATTCGTAGCCGCACTGCGAGCATATATATACACTTTTAATTTTTGCCATATTAAACTTCCTTTAATAAACATTCATCAGTCCGACAGCTATCGCATAAGCCATTTTTTGTTGATAGATATCGTCCTGCAATTTTGCACATTCGCTTTCGTTAGAGATAAATCCGCATTCACAAATTACGGCGGGCACAGTCGCATTTTTTAAAAGATAAATGCTTTTATCCGCTTTCTTACATTCCCTTTCATTGTCAGGCTGGAGCATAGTTTTTACAGATTGTCTGATACTCTCTGCGAGATCGGCGCTCTGCGGATTGTTAGGTGAATAAAAAACTTGCGTTCCGCTGTATTTGCTCTCGGTAAACTTATTCTGATGAATACTGATTACCACATTTTCGGGATTTGAATTAAATACAGAAAGACGGTTTTTCATATCGGAAACTTTGCGCTGTCGCACATTTTCGCCTTGCGTATATACGGATTTGTCCTCTGTTCTGATTTGCTCTGTTTTATAGCCGAACAGTGTAAGCATATCCGCAAGTTTTACGGATATTTGCAGATTAAGGTCTTTTTCCACCACATTGTTATCATTTACAGCGCCGCCGTCCTCACCGCCGTGACCTGCGTCGATTATTACAGTATGCGTGTTTTCGCTGACATTATTTTCACTCGTCAGTATATTAAGGCGAAAATAAGCCGTTGTAATCAGGAAAACAAAAGCGATTATAAGAATAAAACATATTGTAAAATACAAGATTTTCTTAAATTTCATAAAGCCGAACACCCCGTTTTATTTTTATGTGCGGAGTGCATTGCTTATAACAATTATAACATAGGCAATGTAAATTTTAAAGGCAAAACTAAAATTGTAACTATATAGTTTTGTCTGAATACTCTGTTAGTAATCAAAATGTAAGTACGGCGCACACCTATATGCGATGTACAGAAAATTCAGGTGAAGTAAATGGAAAAAACAACTCTTGACAAAATTCCGCTGAATTGCGAGGTTTATATAGACAGTATCGAGTGCGGCAACGGCATAAAAAACAGAATTTTTGATATGGGCATAACAGAGGGTGAGAAAATTGTGCCGATAATGAAAAGTCCGTTTGGCGACCCGACAGCGTATTTGTCAAAAGGAACGGTAATTGCGCTTAGAGAAAGCGATTGCAGTAAAATTACGGTACGCCTAAATCGGGATTACGCATAAATAATTAAAAAGTTGGGAGGTTTTTATTTGCTGACAAGAAACAGCCGTAAAACAGAGGCAAACGGAAAAATGTGCGACAATACAGACTACAATGTGGTACTTGCCGGCAATCCTAATGTCGGAAAAAGCACGATTTTCAATGCTCTTACAGGTATGAAACAGCACACGGGCAATTGGACGGGCAAAACCGTTGAGTATGCCAAAGGGTGCACAAAAATCAAAGACAAAAGTTTTTCCGTCGTCGATTTACCCGGCACATATTCTATGATTTCTTTTTCACCCGAAGAAGAAGTTTCACGGCAGTTTCTTGTCAGAGATGACATTGACTGCACGGTTATTGTAATTGATTCAAGCGTGCTTGAACGGAATCTTTCGTTTACCCTACAGGTTCTTTCGGTAACGAAAAAAGCGGTGCTGTGCCTCAATCTTAGCGACGAATGTTGTAAAAACGGTTTTGTTATTGACGAAGATGAACTGTCGCTGAATCTCGGCATACCTGTTATAAGCACCAATGCGACAAAGAAAAGCGATATTGAAAAAATCCGAGAGAAAATTTACGATGTCTGCACCGAAAAAACAAAATGCTTTCGTGTTACAAGGCTGTATGACGGAATAGATATTTTTAATAAGGAAAAGCACAAAGAAAACACTGAATTTCTTGCCGCTCGGTCAAAGGAAATATGCAGTCGATGTATAAAAAAATGCGGTGAAAACATAAGCAAAAAAACCAAAAAGCTTGATAAAATACTTACTTCTAAAATTACGGGAATACCTATTATGATACTTTTGCTCGGTTTGCTTTTCTGGATAACTGCGGTCGGCGCAAATTATCCGAGCCGTCTTTTGAGCGAACTGTTTGAATATATAAAAGTCGGTTTGGTATATGTATTTGATTTTTTTAATGCACCGGATTTTATAAAAGGCTTTTTTATAAACGGAATATACACGACACTCAGTTGGGTGGTTGCGGTAATGCTGCCGCCAATGGCGATATTTTTTCCGCTGTTTGCGCTGATAGAGGACTTTGGCTATTTACCGAGGATAGCATTTAATCTTGACAAATTCTTTTCAAAATGCGGTGCGCACGGCAAGCAAGGTCTGACAATGGCAATGGGAATCGGCTGTAATGCCTGCGGAGTTACGGGCTGTCGCATAATAGAATCACCTAAAGAAAGACTGATTGCGACAGTTACAAATAATTTTATGCCCTGCAACGGAAGATTTCCGATGCTTATTGCGCTGATTACAATATTCTTTTCGGGCAGTGCCTGCGTATTTGCAAGTTCAATAAGCATAGCGTTAATCCTTGTTTTACTGATACTTTTTGCGGTTGTGATGACAATGTTTGTGTCTAAAATATTGTCTGTAACGCTGTTAAGCGGCGAGCGTTCGGCTTTTGCGCTTGAACTTCCGCCGTACCGCAAGCCGAGAATTCTAAAAACTATAGTCAGCTCGTTTTTAGACCGTACCTTGTTTGTACTTGGCAGAGCGGTTATAGTAGCAATTCCGGCAGGAGCGCTGATATGGCTGCTTGCAAATATCTATATTGCAGACAGCTCACTGCTTTCGTATTGTACGGATTTTTTTGACCCGTTCGGCAGAGCCATAGGTCTTGACGGTGTAATTATAATGGCTTTTGTACTCGGCTTTCCTGCAAATGAAACTGTAATACCGATAATAATTATGTCGTACCTTTCCACGGGTACGCTGACTGATTTTGCAAGTTATGAGGAACTTTTTGCATTGCTTACGCAAAACGGCTGGACGCTTACAACGGCAATCTGTACAATAGTAATGTGCATCTTCCACTTCCCTTGCTCCACAACCTGCCTTACAATCAAAAAAGAAACGGGTAGTATGGGCTGGACGATGTTTTCGATAGTTATGCCGACAATGATTGGCGTAGCGCTTTGCTATCTGATTTCTCATATTATGTAAATCAACTTAATTTAATAAATCCAAACAGAAAGCCTGCCCTTACATTATGCAAGGGCAGGCTTTGAGGTTATCAAATGAAAACAATATTATAATTAGAATTCATAGATTAAGTATAAAGAAAAGGAGATTATAATGAAAAAACTTATTGTTTAATTAATCGGAAATTAATCAGAAATCAATTTCGAGGTCATAGTAGCAAGCCTTAAGGAGTTTTTCCATTTCTTCCTGACTTGGCTGACGAGGGTTAGAGCCTGTGCAAGCGTCTGCGATAGCATTCTTAGCTGTTTCGGGAAGCTTATCCATAAACTCTTTTTCGTCGATAATGCTCACATCAGCCTTAACGCCGCCCGGACCGTAGTTCTTAATAGCCTGCGGAATGTCGAGCTGATCGTTCATTGAGCGAAGCTCTGCGATAAGTGCGTCAACGAGTTCTTCTGTTGTTTCGCCCTTAAGGTCGATGAATTTAGCAATCTGTGCATAACGCTCAGCTGCTGTAGCATCTTTGGAATTATATTTAATTACCTTTGGAAGGTACATAGCATTTGCACAGCCGTGAATAATGTGACCGCCCGAGAATGCAGCACCTGTCTTATGAGCCATTGAGTGAACAATACCGAGAAGAGCGTTTGAGAATGCCATACCTGCAAGGCACTGTGCATTGTGCATAGCATCACGAGCGTCCATATCGCCGTCATATGACTTTTTAAGGTCGTTGTGAATCATCTTAATTGCGTGAAGTGCAAGAGCATCTGTATAATCACAGTTAAGAGTAGATACATATGCCTCAATTGCGTGTGTCATAGCATCCATACCTGTATGTGCTGTAAGCTTTTTAGGCATAGTTTCAGCAAGTGACGGGTCAACAATAGCTACATCAGGAGTAATGTTGAAGTCAGCAAGCGGATACTTGATACCCTTGTCGTAGTCGGTAATTACAGAGAAAGCCGTAACCTCTGTAGCTGTACCGGAAGTTGACGGAATAGCACAGAATTTTGCTTTCTGTCTTAATTTAGGGAAGCTGAACGGTGTGATAAGATCCTCAAATGTGATTTCAGGATACTCATAGAATGCCCACATAGCCTTTGCCGCATCAATCGGTGAGCCGCCGCCCATTGCTACAATCCAGTCAGGCTCAAACTCTCTCATAACGGCTGCGCCCTTCATAACTGTGTCAACAGATGGGTCAGGCTCAACACCCTCAAAGAGTTTAACTTCCATTCCTGCTTCTTTTAAATAATCAACAGCCTTGTCAAGGAAACCGTTACGCTTCATTGAGCCGCCGCCTACTACTAAAATTGCTTTTTTGCCTTCGAGTGTTTTTAAACTTGAAAGAGCATCTTTTCCGTGATAAAGATCTCTTGGTAATGTGAATCTGTACATTATTATGACCCCCTAATAGGAAATATTAGTCACTTTTTCATTGACTAACGATATTATAACACCTTTTATTTCCAAAGTAAAGGGTTTTTAAGTAAAATTTATGTGAAAATATAGAAAAGTTTTTATTACATCACAAATATTATTATATATAATCACAGAACAGTCACATTATAACCCGTAAATGTTATCAACATCGTTTGCGTACTCTTTTACGAGCTCAAGAAAATGCTTTGCAACGGGATTGGTAGCGGATTTACTCCACGCCATAACATAAGAAATGCTTGTGTCAGCATCGCTTAGCGGTATGCTTGAACAGCTTTTGTCCGATGAAAAATTTAGCAGTGAACTCGGAACAATAGAAATTCCCATACCAGCCGCCACTGCCATATACATACTTTTTACATCGTCAAATGTATTTGTGATTTTGGGTGAAATATGAAAAGTGCGGTATAAATCCATAACCTCCATATACAGTATGGGAGAAACATTTTCAGAAAGAAGTACAAGTTTTTCGTTTGCAAGGTCAGCCATAGAAATATTTTTCTGCTTTGCCGCAGTATTTGTTTTGTCCGCAATTACATAAAGCTGTTCGCTGTGGGTTACTATAGACTCGACAGATGAGCTTTCGGGGAGCATATCCCTCGGCATAAAGCAAAAGTCATAATCGCCGCCGAGTACATTGCCGTTTTCCGAACCGTCAAGTTCTTTTACATCAACCGTAATATCGGGATAACGCTTGCGAAATTCTTTTATGCATTTTGTCGGAAACGAAAAAGAGGTTTGGTCGCACGCAACCGTAATTCTTCCCTTTCCTCCGTCATGCATCTGCTTTATTATAGATGTGGCTTTGTTCAAGGTTTCTACAATTTCTATTGCGTACGGCAACAAAGTCTTGCCCTCGTTTGTAAGGAGAACATCACGGTGCGAGCGTATAAAAAGCTGTACCCCAAATTCTTTTTCAAGGTCTATTATATATCGGCTTACTGTTGACTGCGAAACATAATTACGCCTTGCCGCCTCCGAAAAATTCAGAGTGCGTGCCACAGAGATAAAGCACTTTAACTGATTTATGTCCATAAATAAAGTTTCCTTTCGCTAATTGTATCTTGTTATGCAGGAAGTGAATAAATAAGTCAAAATTGATAAATAATTACATTAAAACTTTAGTTGACCAATTCTTTCCTTTCTGCTATAATTTGAGTATAGCATAATAGTATGCAAAAATCAAATAATAATCAAATACTATAAAACTATAAATAATTATGCGGCAAGGAGCAGTTATGAAAAAAATAGTTATTACAGGTATGGGCGCAGTTACACCTATCGGCATAGGTGTAGATAATTACTGGAAAAATATCACAGCAGGCGCGTCCGGTATAGACACAATCAAAAGTTTTGACGCATCTGAACTTGCGGTTCAGATTGCGGGCGAAGTAAAGAATTTTAACCCGTCGGATTATATGCCGAAAGACTTAATCAGAAAAACGGATCCGTTTATGCAGTATGCATATATTGCTGCAGAGGAGGCTTTAAAGCAGAGCAACCTTGAAATTGAACCTGAACGCACAGGTATTGTAATGGGTACAGCTATGAACGGCATTGCTACAATTGCGTTCACTCAAGACGCACTTTCGGGTGCTGCACATAAAAAGGTAGGACCGAGATTTATTCCTAAAATTCTCGGCAACATTGCCGCTGCAAATATCGCAATCGACCACAATATTCAAGGTCCGAGCCTTACCGTAAGTACAGCTTGTTCATCGGGCGGCGATGCAATCAACACAGCTTGTATGTGTATACAGACAGGCAAAGCCGATGTAATGCTCGCTGTCGGTGCGGAGTCAGTTCTCTGTCCGCTCGTAATTTATTCGCTTGCAAACGCAAAGGCACTTTCACGCAGAAACGACTCCCCCGCTACCGCAAGCAGACCTTTTGATGTTACCCGTGACGGTTTTGTAATCGGAGAGGGCGGCGGTGCGCTTCTTCTCGAAACCGAGGAGCACGCACTTGCAAGAGGCGCAAAGATTTACGGCGAAGTTCTCGGCTGCGGCAATACAGATGACGCTTACCATGTAACAGCTCCGCATCCGGAAGGAAGAGGCGCTATTGCTTGTATGAAACAGGCTATTGCACAGGCAAATATCGACGCATCACAGATAGGTTATGTAAACGCTCACGGCACAGCTACCAACAAAGGCGACACAGTTGAAACAGCGTCTATCAAAAATGTATTTGGTGACAAGCTTCCGTATGTAAGCTCAACAAAGGGCGCAACAGGTCATATGATGGGCGCAGGCGGCATTACAGAAGTTATTACCTGTGTAAAGGCTATTGAAACAGGAGTAATTCCGCCGACAATCAACTTAAATGAAGTTGACCCCGAGTGCAGCGGAATAGACTTTGTCGCTAACACAGCAAAGAAAGCCGAAATAGATTATGCTATGTCGAACGCATTTGGCTTCGGCGGACAGAATTCAAGCATTATTGTAGGCAGATACAAGGGATAATCCCTAACGATATAAAGGAGAAATTTATGCAGTTTACTTATGATACAGATATGTTTGTAAAAACATTTGAAAGCGAATTTACATGGCTTAACGGCTTTATGAGAAATGTTCGCCGTTTTGGCAATAGAACAGCTGTTATTGACCCTGCCCGTAACATAAAGTGGACATATACAGAATTAAACACAGCTGCAAATAAGTTTGCAAATGCCATGAAAGCAGACGGTGTTAAAAAGGGCGATGTTGTATTTATGCAGCTTTTTAACTCTACACAATTTTTGCTTGGATATATATCACCGCAAAAACTCGGCGCTATCGGTAATCCCGCAAACTTTAATCTTTCTCCTGGCGAAACGGCGGAAATCATCGGTCACAACAAACCTACTGTATATGTGTATGACACAGAAATCCTTGATACAGTTGTAAAGGCTCTTGAAATCACTTCTCATACTCCAAAGGTAATTATCGCCGTAAACAACTCCGGTAAAGAAATCGAACTTCCGCAGGGACATATTCTTTTTGAGGACTATATAAAAAATGCCTCCGAAGAAAATCCGCCTGTAGATTTTGAGCCGCATATATATGATGAGGTTGTTCGTTTGCAGACTTCGGGCACAACAGGCACACCAAAGGGTGTTCCGCTCAACAATGTAAACGAAGTGCTTTCGGCACACGATGTAATTATGCATTTCCCACTCAACCCTACCGACATTACAATGAATATGACGCCGTGGTTCCACCGTGGCGGTTTACATTCGGGCGGTCCTACCCCTACTTTGTATGTAGGCGGATGCATTGTAATTCTGCGTAATTTTAACCCTAAGACCTGCCTTGAATATGTAGAGAGCAATAAGATTACTTTTATAACAGGTGTACCGTCAATTCTCACTCTGCTTGCAAGCCGACAGGAAAAGCACCCTAAGAATATTTCTTCTTTAAAGGGTATAATAACTATGGGCAGTCCGCTTGAAAAAGAGGCTTGTATTCGTTTTCAGAATGTGCTTACACCTAATATTTTTAACGGCTACGGCACAACAGAAACATTTTGGAATACATTTTTACGCCCGTACGATTTACCTGAAATGGCAGGTTCTGCAGGTCGTTCATGTACTGATGATGAGGTAAGAATCGTAAACGTTTACGATGAGGGAAAAGCAAATCCAGATGATACTGTTCCTTGTGACGGCAAGACAGAGGGCGAAATAATTATTAAGTGCCCCGGTAAGACAACCTATTGCTATGTAGGCAACGAAAAAGCTACAAAGGATAAATTTGCCGACGGCTGGATGTACACAGGCGATGTAGGCACTTGGGACGAAAATCAATTTATCACAATTTCGGGCAGAAAAGATGATATGATTATCAGCAAGGGCGAAAATATCTACCCTGCAAGAATCGAAGAGGCTATCAATAAGCACCCTAAAGTTTCGGAATGTATAGTAACGGGTGTGCCTGACAGTGTTCGTGGCGAAAGCGTTGCAGCCTATGTTATTCCGCAGGACGAAAGCCTTACTGCCAAGGAGCTTTTTGAATTTTGCGCAAATTCCCCTGATATTTCAAAGTATCAGGCTCCGAGATATTACCGCTTTGTGACAGAATTGCCACATACGGCGACAGGTAAAAAGCAGCACTTCAAAATAAGACAGCAGGCTAAAGAAGATTTGAAAAACGGTTTGCTTATTAAAAAATAAAGGGTGATTTTTTGCAGATAAAACCATATTCAAGAAGAATCAATTACTATGAAACCGATATGATGAGCATAGTCCATCATTCAAATTATATCAGGTTCTTTGAGGAAGCACGATGTGACTTTATGGAGCAAATCGGCTGCGATGTAAGAGCACTTGAGGATAAAGGTGTTTCTATTGCCGTTGTTGACGCATACGCAAAGTACATTGTGCCGTTGAAATTTGACGATAAGGTTTACATCACAACAAAACTTACTAAGATGTCGGCAGCAAAAATGGAATTTGAATACGAAATCAGATTTGCCGATTCCGACATTCTCGCAACAGTAGGCAAAACATCACATTGCTGTGTAAACCGCTCAAATAAGCCGATGCCTATTAAAAAAGCTGACGCAAACTTGTACGAAACATTGCAAAATTTAATATAAGTTCTTTATTAAAGGTTTGTTGAATTTTTGGTGAATTGTTGCTTAGCGCAATGCTTTGTCAAGTAATTATAAAAATTTGCCAAAACACAATTCATTAAAGTACCGACATAAAACAGAACCGATAAAATAAGCAACCCTCTGTAAGCAAAAACTTACAGAGGGTTTGTTGTTCAGTATGGATTTTAAGTTGGATTTGACTTTATAATTTACTTTTGTCAACAAAGTGGCTGATTAAATCTTTACGGGTTACAATGCCTATGAATACTCCCGAATCATCTGTGACAGGGATAAAGTTCTGATTCAAGGCTCTCTCGTAAAGTTCTTTCATATCAACGCTTATTTTTACAGACGGGTTGAAGTCGGTGCGGATAAGGTCACGCACAAAATACTTTTCCTGCGATTTCATACCCTGCGTTTGCTTTTCGACTATGTACCATAAAAAGTCGCCCTCACTGACTGTGCCGACATACTTGCCGTATTCGTCAATAACAGGTACTGCGGTGTAGCTGTGCGCTTTCATTTTTTCAAGTGCCTGTCTTATGGTGCTGTCTTCATAAATATAAGCCACTGTTTCTTTTGGTTTTAATAGCATTACAATGTTCATTTTATTTCACCGAATTAACTTTCAGATTTGGCGGTCATATATATTTTGCCTATTGCAAATATAATTGCAAACAATAAAAGCGGCGGGTCTTGCTCAAGCAAGCCTGTAAGAATAAAAATTATACTCGGAAAAATTGCCGTCATCATATGCAGTGTGTGGTTTCTGCTACGATAAAACATTATACAACTTACAATGTGCAGTAAAATTAAAAATACCGTTGAAACAATCCAAAAGTTGCGCATTGTTTCCGACAAAAATCCTTTACCCTGTATTCCGAATCCGCATACCATACAAAAGATTACCGCAAAACCGCCGATTTGTTCAAATGCTTTTAATCCTCTGTTTACCGTGTCTTTCGGCGGCTTGTACTTTTTGTCAATACATCTGAAAATCATCCAAATTATAAATAAAGCCGCAATAACGGGTATTCCGTAAAAATTAAAAAATTGCATTAAATCATCCTAAATATATTGTTTGTTTTTATTAATTCTATCACAGTTTTTGATAATTCTCAAGTGCTTTATTCTACAAATTATCGCAAAATATATATTTTTTACAACAAAAGTGCATAAGTGACAGAATTGTAAATTGATTTTTCAGAAAAAAGATTGTATTATATTAAAGTACACATTTTTGTGAATAGAAAATTTTGGAGGAGATTTCTTGAGCACCGAGAAAAAGCGAAAACGCTTTAGAATAAGCGGAAAGCTTATTTTTAATATAATAGTTCTTGGCATTACCTTTTATCTTATAGTCTTTTTCTGCGTTTCCGAAAACGGAATGATTGACTTGCTTTCTTCACCCGACGGTTTTATATGGGGATGGATAATTGCAGGCATAGTCGCATTTGATATGAATATAGTTATAGACAGTATTGTAACGCAGATACTTATTAGAATACAATATCCCGATTTCAGATTTATTGATGCTCTCAAAGTTGCGCTGGTCGGTGTGTTTTTCGGTGCTGTCACTCCGTCCAACACGGGCGGACAACCTATGCAGTTGTATCTTCTTTCAAAAATGAAAGTCGGAGTCGGGTTCGGCTCGGCGTGTATGACGCAAAAATTTGTTTATTATCAGATTGTTACGGGAGTATTCAGCGTACTCGCCATTATAATAAAGTTTGATTATTTTAAAGCGGCTTTTACCAATATATGGTCTACCCTGTTTATCGTACTCGGCTTTTTGACCCAAACAGTTGTTACCGTTTTGTTTTTGGTTGTATCGTTCAGTCCGAAAATTACAGGTAAAATTATTAAGTTTATAGATAAAATTTTACATAAATTCAAATTTATCAAAAATCCGGATAAAAAAGTGAAATCGCTTAAAGAGCAGGTTGAGCTTTTCCATTCAGGCAACAAACTGCTTTACGAAAATAAAAAGCGTATGATTTTGCTTTATGCTCTCGTTGCACTGCAAGTAATTGCTATCCTCTCTGTTCCGTATTTTGTATATCTTTCTTTTGATATGCACAGCATTGCCGTTGAGCACGGTCAGGTTCCGCTTAATTTTCTTGATACAATTTGTATTCAGTCGTTTGTACTCTTTACTTCAAACCTTGTGCCTCTTCCGGGCGCATCCGGCGGCGCAGAGCTTGCGTTTACAATGTACTTTGGCCCGTTCTTTGTTGTAGGACTTGCAAACAAAATTAAGCCTGCAATCCTGTTGTGGAGATTTATTACATATTACGGCGCAATATTAATTTCCGCTCCGTTCTCTTACCTTACAAAGGGCAAAAGAATAGATGACGCCATTAAGGAAAATGAACTTTCCGACGAAAACGAACTTGAAGAAATAAAAACAGAATAAGCATAATTTTACTGTTCGGCACATTAAAAAGCAATGATAATGTGCCGAACTTTCTTTTATGTAAATCAAATCAATAATTGCGGCAGAAATATGCAATATTTTTTGAAGAATATTGCAAAAAAACTTGTTTTTGGTTCAATTCTGATTTATAATTATAAAGTAATAAGAGTGAAAGAGGAGATTTATATGGTTACACTTGATAAAATCTATCACGCATCTTATGTACTTAAAGATGTAGTTATCCCTACCCCGCTTGTTAAGGCAACCGCTATCAGCGATGATTGCGAAGTTTACCTTAAGCCTGAAAATTTGCAGATTACAGGTTCGTTTAAGGTAAGAGGCTCGGGATATAAGATTTCTCAGCTCACAGAAGAAGAAAAGAAGCGTGGTGTTATTGCTTGCTCGGCAGGTAATCACGCTCAAGGTGTTGCGCTTGCCGCAACAAAATATGGTATTAAATCACTTATCTGCTTGCCTGACGGCGCTCCGATCTCTAAGGTTGAGGCTACAAAGGGCTACGGCGCAGAGGTTTGTATGGTACCGGGTGTGTATGACGATGCCTACAATAAGGCTTGTGAGCTTCGTGACGAACATAACTATACTTTTATTCATCCGTTTGACGATGAAAATGTAATTGCAGGTCAGGGCACAATCGGTATTGAAATTCTTGAAGAATTGCCTGACGCAGACGCTGTAGTTTGTGCTATCGGCGGCGGTGGACTTATCTCGGGTGTTGCTTGCGCAATCAAGAGCCTTAACCCTAACATCAAGGTTTACGGTGTTCAGGCAGAGGGTGCTCCGTCAATGTACGAGTCAATCAAACAAGGTAAGCCTGTTCATCTGGACAAGGTATCAACTGTTGCTGACGGTATTCAGGTTAAAGAACCGGGTGAGCACACATTTAAGTATGTTCAGAAGTATGTCGATGACATTGTAACCGTAACCGATGATGAAATTTCATCTGCTATTTTAAAACTTATTGAATCACAGAAGATGATTGCCGAGGGCGCAGGCGCTGCACCTCTCGCAGCTGTAATGTTCAACAAACTTCCTGTAAAGGGCAAAAAAGTTGTTTGCGTAATTTCGGGCGGCAACATTGATGTTACTATCCTTTCAAGAGTAATTAAGCGTGGTCTTTTAAGATCGGGCAGATCACAGACACTTTGCATTGAACTTCAGGATAAACCGGGTCAGCTCAAGCAGGTAGCCGATATTATCGCTGACAAGGGCGGAAATGTTATTTCTATCCACCACGAGCGTGCAAGCGAGGGTACTGATATTAACGGCTGTTACCTAAGAATTGTACTTGAAACAAGAAACTTTGACCATGTAAAAGAAATTACAGACGCACTTATTAACGCAGGCTTTAAGCTTGTATAATATATGGAGGAATTTATTATGGAAAAAATCTATACAAAAAATGCTCCCGATGCTATCGGCCCATATTCACAGGCAGTTGTAGTAAACGGTCTTGTATTCACATCAGGTCAGATTGCTATTAATCCTGCAAGCGGCAATGTTGAGGCTGCAACAATTGAGGCACAGACAGAACAGGTTTGCACAAACCTTAAGAATGTTCTCGAGGCTTCCGGCAGTTCACTTGAAAAGGCTGTAAAGACAGTTTGTTTCTTAAAGGATATGAACGATTTTGCCGCATTCAACGCTGTATATGGCAAGTATTTCACAGAAAAGCCTGCCCGTTCCTGCGTAGCTGTAAAACAGCTCCCTAAGGATGTACTCGTTGAAGTTGAAGTAATCGCCGAAGTTTAATTCTGTATAAAATCTGTTGATTTTTTAAAACAAAAACCTGCACTTTAATTATAGAGTGCAGGTTTTTTGCTTAGTAAACTGCTTTAGATAAATGATCATAAGCCGCAGACAGTATTCTTTTTGAGCTTTCATATTCAAAAGTATTGTAAGCCTCATCAAACGCTAAAAGTTTAACGGCTGATAATTCAGACTTTTGAAATTTTACATTCTGATTTTTATATTCAGCAAGAAAATAAACTATTTGCTTTACTGTATCGACTTTGCTCGGAATTATATGCTCGTCGACTACCCTGAAGCCATCAATAAGATTTGCTTTTACACCGACTTCTTCAAATATTTCTCGTAAGGCGGTTTGTTCTTCAGTTTCATCTGCTTCCATATGCCCTTTTGGAAATCCATGAAAGCCTTGAAGCTGCTGCACAATTAAAAATTTATATTCGTTGTTTTCTTTTGTAAATACAACAGCTCCGCAAGATTTTTCGTATTTCATAGGCTGATTAATTTATTCAATCACAAGTTCAACAGGGCAATGGTCGCTGCCGAAAACTTCTGTGTGAATATCGGCGCTGACAAGTCTTGAATCAAGGGCTTTTGATGTGAGAAAATAGTCAATACGCCAGCCTGCATTCTTTTCTCTCGCTTTAAATCTGTATGACCACCACGAGTATATTCCCTCTCTGTCGGGATAAAAATAGCGGAAAGTATCGGTAAATCCGCTGTCTAAAAGCGCAGTCATTTTACCTCTTTCCTCATCTGTAAAGCCTGCGTTTTTGCGATTTGTTTTAGGATTTTTAAGGTCAATTTCATTATGCGCAACATTGAGGTCGCCGCATACGATTACGGGTTTTGTTTTTTCAAGATTTTTCAGATATTCTCTGAAAGCGTCCTCCCAAACCATTCTGTAATCAAGTCTTAATAACTCGTTTTTGGAATTTGGCGTATAGCATGTAACAAAGTAATAGTCCTCAAATTCGGCGGTTATCACTCTGCCCTCTTTATCGTGTTCTTCAATTCCAAGTCCGTAGGTTACGCTTATCGGCTCTTCTTTTGTGAAAAGCGCAGTGCCCGAGTATCCCTTTTTTTCGGCGTAGTTCCAATACATATAATAGCCGTCAAGCTGCAAATCGATCTGTCCTGCCTGCAGCTTAGTTTCCTGCAAGCAAAATACATCTGCATTTACTTCATTAAAAAAGTCAAGAAAGCCCTTTGTTATGCAGGCTCTTAAACCGTTTACATTCCAAGATATAAATTTCTTCATAATTGCTCCTTATCCTATTGTTTCTTCCCATTCTGCCTCTTTAAATCCTGTAAGCACCTTATCACCGTTAATGAGAATGGGGCGTTTTACTAACATTCCGTCGGTTGCAAGCAGTTGATATTTTTCTTCAAGCGACATTTGCGGCAGCTTGTCCTTTAAATTCATTGACTTATAAAGCATACCGCTTGTGTTGAAAAACTTTTTAATGTCAAGACCGCTCATTTCGTGCCATTGCTTTAATTCCTCGGCTGTCGGATTATTTTCAACAATGTGTCTGTCCTCGTAATCGGCACCTTTGCTGTCTAAGAAATTCTTAGCCTTTTTGCAGGTCGAACATTTCGGATATTCTAAAAATAACATAATATCACTCCAAATAAAAAATACAACTATAGTATAAAATATTTTCGGCTAATAATCAACATTTTCGGCTCTTTGCTTGAAAATAATTTTGATTTTATATATAATATTTATTATGGATAAGTTTGAACTTCTAAAACAATACTTCGGCCACGATTCCTTTCGTGACGGTCAAGAAAATATAATAGATAATATTTCGAACGGCAGAGATGCGCTTTGTATTATGCCTACGGGCGGCGGAAAGTCGATTTGCTATCAGATTCCGGCACTTATGTCGGACGGAATTGCAATTGTGATTTCTCCGCTTATTTCGCTGATGAAAGACCAGGTTACTTCGCTTAATCAAAACGGAATCAGAGCGGCATACATCAACAGCACGCTTACTCCCACCCAACAATCGAGAGCAATTTATAACGCTATGCGAGGCGAATACAAACTGATTTATGTTGCGCCCGAAAGGCTTGAAGCGCCCGCTTTTCTTAATCTTTGCAACAGTATAAAAATTTCTCTGATTGCGGTTGATGAAGCGCACTGCGTGTCACAATGGGGACACGACTTTCGCACAAGCTATTTGAAAATATCCGATTTTATTTCTAAACTTGATGACAGACCGGTCGTTTCTGCATTTACAGCAACTGCAACAGACGCTGTAAAAAGGGATATTTTAAATCTGCTCGGACTTAAAAATCCTTTTGAAATAACAACGGGTTTTGACAGAAAAAATTTGTTCTTCGCCGTAAAGCGTCCGCAAAACAAGCAAAAAGAATTACTCGCCATTGTGAGCGAACACAAAAATCAGAGCGGAATAATTTACTGTGCTACTCGAAAAAATGTAGAAAAAGTCAGCGATTTTCTCAATGAAAACGGCTATGATTCGCTTATTTATCATGCAGGATTGAGCAATGGAATACGAAGTAAAAATCAGGACGATTTCATTAATGACAGATGCAGTTTGATTGTTGCAACCAATGCTTTCGGAATGGGAATTGACAAGCCCGATGTACGCTTTGTGGTGCATTACAATATGCCGAAAAATCTTGAAAACTACTATCAGGAGGCAGGCAGAGCAGGTCGTGACGGCGAAAACTCCGATTGCGTTTTGCTGTACAGCCCCGGTGATGTTCATACACAAAAATTTTTTATTGAAAATAATGACGAGAATGCCGAACTTACCGAAGAACAGCGTGAAAAAATCAAGAAAAATGATTACTATAAACTTAATAAAATGGTAGGTTACTGTACATCTACCACCTGCCTTAGAAATTATATTCTAAACTACTTCGGTGAGTATCACACAAACGAGTGCAAAAACTGCTCGGCTTGCCTTAAAGAATACAAGCTTACTGATGTAACGGTAGATTCGCAGAAGATTCTTTCTTGCATTATACGAACAGGGCAGCGGTTCGGCACTTCTACAATATCCGCCGTGCTTGCAGGCTCAACAAGCGAGAATATTTACAAATACAGGTTAAATAATCAGTCTACATATGGCATAATGAGTGACAAGCGCAGAACGGTTATAAACGAGCTTATAACAAGGCTTATTGACGAAGAATATATAACTCAAACCGAGGACAAATACCCTGTTTTAAAGGTAACGCAAAAATCATATCCGATTTTGAAAGGGCAAAAAAGCCTTACAATGCGCCTCGCCGTTAAAGAGGAGCTGCACAGAGAAATTCAGCATACAGAGGTCGATAAGGTGTTGTTTGACAAACTTAAGGAGCGCAGAAAATATCTTGCGGATAAAGCCAGCGTTCCTCCGTATGTTATATTCAGCGACGCATCTTTGCGTGATATGTGCGCAAAACTTCCGACAAACGAAAATGATTTCTTAAGAATATCCGGTGTTGGTATTAAAAAGCAGGAAAAATACGCAAAAGAATTTATCCCGATTATTAAGGAATATAAGGAAGAAAAGTTTTAAAATACGGCATACCATTTCTGTAATTTAACATTGAAATGGTATGCCGTTTCTGATTACAAATCCTGCAAATCTGCGCTTGGAATATCGCTTTCAAGATTATCTCTTGCTAAGTCGTTGTCTATATAAGAATAAAAATTTGAAATAGGTCTTTCACTGTGCGGTTTACTGTGATACACCTTTTGTGACGGCGGCTTTGTGCCTGCAATAATCGGATTGGCTTTTTCGTTGCTAAGTTTAGCTCCGCCCTGCAATTCGGGTACAATCTCTGCTCTGTTTTTATTTTTATCGTAAATGTTATCTGCTCTGTGCATTCCTTTTTTAGCCATAAAAATCACCTCAAAAGTATTTTGCACAGTAAAAACAGAATTATTAGCATATGAAATAAAGAGCCTTACAATAAAAGCGAAATAAACATATAAAAAATCCTGCCTGAAAAATCAGACAGGATTTTGAATTTATTAAAGGATTTAATTAGCAAACACCCTGAGCAATCATTGAATCTGCAACCTTCTCAAAGCCTGCGATGTTAGCACCTACTACATAGTTGCCCTCATAGCCGTACTTCTTAGCAGCATTGTCAATGTTGTGGAAAATATTAACCATAATGTTCTTGAGCTTAGCGTCAACTTCCTCAAATGTCCATGAAAGGCGCTGTGAGTTCTGTGACATCTCAAGAGCAGAAGTAGCAACACCGCCTGCGTTAGCTGCCTTACCAGGAGCGAAGAGTAAACCTGCCTCCTGGATGAGCTTTGTAGCCTCAAGAGTTGTAGGCATATTAGCGCCCTCTGCTACTGCATAGCAACCGTTAGCGATAAGTCTCTTAGCATCGTCAGCGTTAAGCTCGTTCTGTGTAGCACATGGAAGAGCAACATCACACTTAACTGACCAATCGAATTTACCCTCATGGTACTCTGCATTTGGACGGTAGTTCTTGTACTCTGAAAGTCTGCCTCTCTTAACTTCCTTGATTTCCTTAACAGCGTCAAGGTCGATACCCTCTGCATCGTAAACCCAACCTGTTGAATCAGAAAGTGTAACTACCTTAGCACCAAGCTCTGTAGCTTTCTGTGTAGCGTAAATAGCAACATTACCTGCACCTGAAATACAAACTGTAGCACCGTTGATGTCTTTACCGTTGCACTTGAGCATTTCCTCTGTGAAGTAAAGAAGACCGTAACCTGTAGCCTCTGTTCTTGCTAAAGAACCGCCCCAGTTGAGACCCTTACCTGTAAGAACGCCCTCATATACATTTCTGATTCTCTTATACTGACCGAACATATAACCAATCTCACGAGCGCCTGTACCGATGTCGCCTGCAGGAACGTCTGTGTCAGCACCGATGTGCTTGCAAAGCTCTGTCATAAAGCTCTGGCAGAAAGCCATAACTTCGTTGTCGCTCTTGCCCTTAGGGTCAAAGTCAGAGCCGCCCTTACCGCCGCCGATAGGAAGACCTGTTAATGAGTTCTTGAAAATCTGCTCAAAACCGAGGAACTTAATTACACCAAGGTTTACAGACGGATGTAATCTTAAACCGCCCTTGTAAGGTCCGATAGCGCTGTTGAATTGTACACGGAAACCACGGTTTACCTGTACCTTGCCGTTATCGTCAACCCAAGGAACTCTAAACATAATAACACGCTCAGGCTCTGTGATTCTTTCGAGAATTGCGTTCTCCTGATACTTAGGATTAGCCTCAAATACAGGCTCAAGTGATGTTAAAACTTCTGTAGCTGCCTGAATAAACTCAGGTTCATTTGGATTTTTTGCTTTAAGCTTTTCGAGCTGTTCACTTACATACGACATTGTATGTTCCTCCTTATTAATTCAAAACAATTTATCATTACCACAATTAAATATTGTTTGTGGCTTTCGACATACTTATAATACTACTTTTTTAACTGTTTTGCAAGTTTTTTAAATAAAGTTTATAAACTTGTTAATATTTAGCTATTATTTTGTCGAAAATAAAAATATTTTACCTAAGTTATGAAAGTTGCTTGTGCTCGAGTTGCTTTGAAATAAGTTTTTAACACTAACTTACCGTTTTGTATAGTTCGTCAGTTGGATTTTTAACATTTGCTTTAGTTGCAAACGCACATAAACAATGATATAATACAAATAGTAATATTTTGAAATGCGGTGATTTTATGGACTACACTAAAAGATTAAGGGAATTAAGAATCGCAAACGGATATACTCAAGCGGAGATTGCTTTTCTGCTGCATACAAGGCAGGAACAGTACAGCAAATATGAAAGCGGAAAGCGTGATTTGCCTATAAAGCATTTGATTTCACTTTGTATGATTTACAGAGTGTCAAGTGATTACATTCTCGGTCTTGATAAATTCAATAAATAACGGTTATGTAAATTTTATAGATTAAGAATTAACTCATTGTTCGGATTTTAAAATGATAATTTTATTTTAAAATTTCAAGGAATAACCTATCCCCTTTTAAGGCAAAAAATTACCGCCGACTGATTGTCGACGGTTCGTTGCACAATAAAACAGGTCACTTCCGATTTTTCAAAAGTGACCTTTAATTTTTTATCAAATATCGTTTCTTACGATATCTTCGTAGCTTTCTCTCTTAACAATAACTCTTGACTTGCCGTTGTTTACCATAACAATAGCAGGACGAGGGATTCTGTTGTAGTTAGATGCCATTGAGTAGTTATATGCACCTGTTGAAAGAACAGCAAGTGTATCGCCTACTGTAACAGGAGCTACCTGTGTGTGTTCCTGTACAAGGTCGCCGCTTTCGCAGCACTTACCTGCAACGGTAACGGTCTGTGTAGCCTCTTTGTCTGCGTGGCTTGCGTTTACTACTGTGTAATCAGACTGATAAAGCGCATATCTGATGTTGTCGGTCATACCGCCGTCAACAGATACATAGGTTCTGATGTCAGGGATTTCTTTGATACCGCCGACGGTGTAAAGCGTAATACCTGCCTCACCGACGATTGAACGACCCGGCTCAATGAAAATATAAGGTACAGGCACATTGTGTTCCGCAGCCTTTGCTTTTACGGCAACAGATACTTTTTCCATATAATTCTCATAAGGAACAGGCTCGTCGCTGTTTACATACATAATGCCAAAGCCTCCGCCGAGGTTTAAGTTGCTGATTGTAACACCAAGCTCGTCCTTAATTTTGCCGATGAAGTCCATCATAATTTCTGCAGCTGTAACGAATGGGTCAATATCAAAAATCTGTGAACCGATGTGGCAGTGAAGTTCTGCAAGGTTTACATTTTCATATTCAAGTGCCTTTTTAACAGCCTCAAAAGCCTCGCCTGTTTCAAGTGCAAAGCCGAACTTTGAGTCAATCTGACCTGTTCTGATAAAGTTATGTGTGTGAGCGTCAACACCAGGCTTGATTCTGAATGAAATCTTTGCCTTTTTACCGAGTTTGCCTGCAATTTCATTTAAAAGCTCAAGCTCGTAAAGGTTGTCGACTACAAATGTGCCGACGCCTGCGTTAAGTGCAAATTCAATTTCAGCGGCAGTTTTATTGTTGCCGTGAAAATGGGTTTTCTCCATAGGAAAACCTGCCTGCTGTGCTGTATAAATCTCGCCACCCGATACTACATCAAGTCCGAGATGCTCTTCGTTTGCAATTCTGCAAAGCTCCTTACAGCTAAGCGCCTTGCTGGCATAAAGCGGCATACCGTTGCCGTTGTAGAACTTTTTGAAAGACTCAACATATGAACGGCAGGTCGTTCTGATTGTGTTTTCGTCAAGCACATAAAGCGGAGTGCCGTACTCCTTTGCAAGCTCAACTGTGTCGCAACCGCCGATTGTAAGATGTCCTTTTTCGTTAATGTTTAAGCAATCATTTACAAACATTCTCTCATACCTCCTGATATTTATTTGCGCAACCTTTTATTCGGTCTGCAAAATATGTGACTCTATAAGAGCCTTTATTTCCTCTTTGCCATATCCGTCCTGTGCCGAAAACTCTATCATAGGTAAATCTTCGATTGTGCTGAAAATATCCTGATAGTATTCAAGCTGTAGTTTCTGGTTTGTTTTGTTCAGCTTGTCACGCTTTGTAAGCACTACAGCAAATGGGTAATTACTTTTGTAAAGAAAGTCCACCATCTCAAGGTCGTCATCTGTAGGAGGATGGCGCATATCGAGAATTTGGATAATCAATTTTATATTTCTTTCCTGTGCAAAATATCCCTCTACAAGTTCAGCCCAGCGTTTCTTTTCGTTTTTTGAAACCTTTGCGTAGCCGTAACCCGGCAGGTCAACCATACGAAATTCTCTTAATTTATAGAAGTTTATGGTCGCTGTTTTACCGGGTTGAGCACTGACTCTTGCGAGTGCTTTTCTCTGCACAAGTTTGTTTATAAGAGATGACTTTCCGACATTTGAATGTCCTGAAAAAACAATTTCGGGCATATCAGATTTTGGCAGCTGTTCTTTTGTGCCGGCGGCAAATTCAAATTGTACTTCGTTAAAATTCATTTACCTCACCCCTACTGTCTGATGTTTTCCGATTTGGTAGTTACCGTATTATCGGCAACTGCGTTCCATTGCTTTTCTGAAATTACAGGTACATCGACTATTGCAATCGGGACTACCTGCGAGAAACTTGTAACAGGAATAAAACTTACTTTTTCCTTTACAACAGGGTCTATTTCCTCAAGGTCTGCTTCATTTTCCTTTGGAATGATAACGGTTTTAATGCCCGATTTATATGCAGCCATACTCTTTTCTTTTAAGCCGCCTATCGGCATTACATTGCCTCGTAGGGTAATTTCACCTGTCATTGCAACATCACGCTTTACGGGCTTTCCTGTTAAAGCTGAATAAATGGCGGTTGCCATTGTAATACCCGCCGAAGGACCGTCCTTTGGTACAGCGCCCTCGGGAGCGTGAATGTGAATATCTTTATTTTTATAGAACTGCGGATTAATTCCGAGTGAATTTGCGTGACTTCTTATGCAAGTAACGGCAGCCTTTGCCGACTCCTGCATAACATCACCGAGAGAACCAGTAAGCTCAAGTTTGCCCGTGCCCTCCATAACCGCAACTTCAATCGGTAAAAGTTCACCGCCGACGCTTGTCCAAGCAAGTCCGTTTACAGTGCCGATTTCGTCCTTTGAAGGCAATTTATCGGTTGTAAATTTCTTGTGTCCGAGCATTTCAAGAATTTCTTTGTCTGTAATTTTAAAAGTTTCCTGTTCGTCTTCAAGTTTTTTAACTGCGCATTTACGGAGCACATTTCCGATTAATCTTTCAAGAGTACGAACACCCGCCTCTCTTGTATAAAAATCAATTAAGAAATACAGCGCCGATTGAGTAAATTTAACCTCTTTAGCGGTAAATCCGCACTTTTCAAGCTGCTTTGGAACAAGATGCTTTTTAGCAATGTTAAATTTTTCTTCTCTTGTATAGCTGTCAAGCTCAATGATTTCCATTCTGTCACGCAACGGTGCGGGAATTTGTGATACATCATTGGCTGTTGTAATGAACATTACATTAGACAAATCAAAAGGAATATCAATATAATGGTCAACAAACTTGTTGTTCTGTTCCGAATCGAGGACTTCAAGCAAAGCGGATGTAGGGTCACCTTTGTAATCGCTGGCAAGTTTATCGATTTCGTCAAGAATAAGAACAGGATTGTTTGAACCTGCATTCTGAATGGCAGTCATAATTCTGCCCGGAATAGAGCCGATGTAAGTTCTTCTGTGACCTCTGATTTCTGCCTCGTCACGCACGCCGCCGAGGGCTATTCGCTGACTTTTTCTGCCGATTGCTTTCGCTATTGACTGAGCAATAGATGTTTTACCAACACCGGGAGGGCCTGCAAAACAAATAATTTGTCCATCCTGTGAGCCTCTCAACTTTGCAACAGCAAGCTGTTCGATAATTCTTTCTTTTATTTTTGCAAGTCCAAAATGCGATTTATCAAGTTCTTTTCTCAGCTTTGTAACAGAAATCTTATCCTTTGTAGCCACATTCCATGGGAGGTCAAGCACTGTGTCAAGATAAGTTCTGATAACAGATGCCTCCTGACTTCCGTACGGCATACGCATCAGCTTTTTGCACTCCTTGATAAGCGCATTTTCTGATTCCTCGGCAAGACCTAAAGCATATATTCTTTCAGCATATGCCTCCGCCTCGGCAGACGGATTATCGTCCTCGCCAAGTTCTTCCTCAATAATCTTCTTCTGTTCTCTAAGAAAATAATCTCGCTGATTATCTTCGATTCTATCTCTTGCTTTTTGAACAATATCTTTTTCGATTGAAAGAATATAAGTTTCATTTATAAGAATGTCAAGCAACATATCAAGTCGCTCGGTTTGGTCAAGTTCTTCAAGAATGGTCTGCTTTGCCTGATAATCAAGCACAATGTTGTCAGCTATGTAGTCTGCAAGCTCACCGCAAGACTTACAAGAGGCAACCTTAAATATAATATCATTAGGTACTCGAGGAGCTACCTTGACATAGTTTTCAAATTCGAGTCTTACAGCTCGCATTAAGCCGAACTGTTCGGAAGTATGCTTGAATTTTTTATCAGGATAAGGCTCAACTTCGGCCATAAGACAATTTTTATCGAATACAGGAGTTACAATTCCGGCTCTGAATTTGCCCTCAATAACAACTCTTGTTGAGTTGTCGGGCTGTTTGATTACCTGAACAATTTTTGCAACTACGCCTGTTGTGTAGCATTTTGTAATATCAGGGTCGTTTTCGGCAGCGTCTTTCTGTGTAACAAGAAAAATAAGCTGATCGTTTTTCATAGCGGCATTTATAGCACTGATGCTCTTCTTTCTTCCCACATCAAAATGAATGAGCGCTTTCGGAAAAACAACAAGTCCTCTGAGCGGCAGAACGGGCAAAAGTATTAAATTATCGTTTCTATCGTCCATTTTCTATCCTCCCATCACAATTTATTTCAAAATTAAAAACATAATCTAAATCCGATCGGTTCTTTGTAAGAGTTGGTAAATTATGGTTTAGCTGATTGCTTTATCAAGCAATTATAA
>ULNP01061488.1_pt1 | contig 69962 bp, 67 predicted proteins | sample 1951941 | NCBI WGS metagenome assembly ULNP01 (sample SAMEA4835579, study PRJEB28245) | human gut metagenome | biome: gut microbiome; material: fecal sample | place: Denmark | collected 2008
TCTCAACGTGAAGGAGCGCAGAATTAACAGAGCTGTTGATGCAGCAATCGACAAAGCTAACGAGGAGGCCCTTCTGGCGTCTGAAAAGGCCAGGGAGATGCTGAGTAAAATCAGCTCGGTGGCAGATGATCCAGGAGATCTGAACGATTTCATCAATGACTTCTGTGATCAGGTCGAGCTGGAGACCAGCTGGAAGGCCAAGGCTAAGGCTGTTCAGTATCTGAAAACCCTGCTCAGTGAAGAGGTTGAGGAACCTGAAGAGTAAACCTAGGGAGCATAGCTCCCTTACTGCCCTTATGGTGTAATGAATGCACGCATCTCTCCTAAAGATGAAGTTGAGGTTTGAATCCTCATAGGGGTACTATACACTTAAATCTATATCTAAAATGAGACAAAGAATAAAAACAGGACAGATCAAGAACAAACTGGCAGGATCTACCATACAAAAGAAGCTCAGTATTCTGCTGCTACTAAAGGTGACAAAGCCAGGTCCCTCCCCCAGCGGAAGACAGCTCATAGATCCTGTGGGATTTCCCACTCTGGGACATGCTCTGGCCGCTATAATAGCAAAGTAGAGCAGAACTAAAGGACATAGTAACAGTAGGGTAAGTAATAACTTTACTGTTACTATAGATCAAAAATTTAAAGTAATTAGTTATAACTATGAAAGTACCATGTATTCATACTACTAGCATACCATGCTGAGAGAGATTTGTTAAGGAACTTACCGCAATGGGATATGTAATCTCTCCCCACCTCAAGACAAAGGCATGGTCCTGGGGTATGATCGTTCTAAATTGTCGTGATATCCCAGGGCAGGTAGGATTTGGGGACTACTCAGTGAATACCCCTGCTAGAGAACTTTATGCCCATATGGAGGATTTTATCTCAGCTGCAAGATTATACATGAGGGAACTGAAAAAGAACAATACCCTAACAGTATCCCCAGGACACCTGTTATTCTGCTATTGTCCTCGTAGTTACGAGGGTGCTCACTTCCTGGTGGAAAGGCGTCTGATTCCAGGTGGAACTGAGTCTTTATGCTTTGTGGGACAAAACGGAAAAATCCTCTACCCCACGGGATTATCTCAGTTAAACTTCGGCTGGGAGATATTGCGTCATTATGGCTGTGTAGAGATAGACTACAGAGGGAGCTTCTATGAAGACTCTCTACCTTTCAGGAATTTATTATGGCAGAAATCCTGTGATTTGACCTTGGGATCCCCAGTTAAGACGAGGGAGTTTACTATGGAGGATATTGCCAAGGCCCTGAATATCCCTGTTTCTGAGTTAGTAATTAAAGGAAAGTAGAATATGTCAGAAATAATATTACCTACAATTACCCTAAAAACAGCTATCTTGGCAAGGGAGAAGGGATTTGCTGAGAAAACATCGAAGTATGTGATAGCCTACAGTGAAGGAGACTACACATATGGGACCTGTAACAAAGAGACAAACTTCAATGAGCAAGGTGGGAGTTCTTATGGAGATAAGATCTATTCTGTCCCCACTCAAGCACTTCTCCAAGAATGGCTCAGGGAGAAACACAAGATCCATATAGCTGTCAACGGACTATACAGGAAAAACGTCATGGTAGCTTATACCTATGATATCTGTCAGCAGGGGAAGAACCCCTATACAGAGGGAATACACTCTGTACAAACCTTCCCTACTTATAAGGAAGCCATGGAAGATGCACTGCAAGCGGCATTAAGAAAACTTTAACTGAATAAAAAAATGATCGGAGAAATAATTTTCATAGGTCTGATGGCAGGGCTGTTAGGCCTGTTTTATCGGAACTGCCTCAAGAAGAAAGGAATGATATTCTATCCCTTATATCTGAGATTGTCCAGATGGGTAGACGATGCTGAATTTTGCAGAGACTACCCCATAGAAGCAGAAGAGGAGGGATATGATCTGGAGTACTCCCAGTTCCTTGGTTGGATAGCCTATCCCCTTGGATATTGTATCTACTGTTCTACTACGTGGATATCCATACTAATGTTCCTTATCTATATGGCCTCTTATGAGGTGCTGTTTTCATGGCATTGGGTACTGCTGGGTATGCTATCGGTAATAGGTATATCCCACCTGGTAGTACTTCTAAGCTGTCAATACATCCTTTCCTCTCACCCTGATTTCAGTGACTCCTCTTATGGCACGTATCAAGATTCACAGCGACATAAACAAGAAGAATGAACTATATCTGAAACTTCTGAAAGATTTCCTGTTATTCCATAAGGTATATAAGGAATTTTGTTCATATGCGGGAAGCTGGTCAGTTTTCAGTGAGCGAATGAGGGACTTACCTTATGTTTACTGGGATCATCATGCCTTATCTAATGTAGGTATTACTAAAGTCGGTAAATGGTCACCTAAGTATAGGTCCCTTGTACTTTCAGGGGCTCTGGGGGAAGTCATTACCTATTCGACATGGCGTAATAATAGACATGGTCGCTCTTATAATAGAGCTATAAGAAGGATGTGTGCGGATGAAAATGATCTTTATGCTGTCATATTCTCAAAGACCAAAAAGTCACTCAAGAGAAATATAGAGCGCTTTATACGAAAAAATCCGAAAGCAGACAGAGCTATATTGAGAAGATACCAAAAGAGGGAAGAAATAAAAATGAGCAAAAGAAGACTTAAAATATAGATGTTTACAGAAGCAAAAATCCTCTTGCGCATTAACTTGCAGGGAGGCACTCTCATACGTGGGAGTGTTCCTATTAAAATCAACTGGTTTCTCACTCTGAGGGATGTGAAATTCGGCAAGAAAGGGAAACTTCCCAAAGATGCCGCCCAGAAGGTAGTAAGGCGAGGAAAAACAGTGCATCATCCTCTTGTAGCCAAACCTGCCATTCTGTCCATATCCCTGGGAAATCAGGCCTATCAGCATATGACAAGTCCTGAATCCTATGAGATGTGGATGTATACAAGGTATAACCTGAAGAAGAAGGCATATGCAAAGCTGGAACCTGAGAAGAAGCTGGACCTCCATATGGAGAGGCTCTGCCAACACTATGGGGGGATAAGTTATTCATATGCAATACTAGAATGAGCACACATAGGAAGTATCAAAGATACACCAAGGAGCAGGATAATATCATTCTGAGGTTCATCAGAATCTATCCTGAGAATATACTCAAGGCATGCGGCCAGGCTGCAGCGGTCATATTTGCCGATCCCACCCTGAGAAGCCTAGTTGGAAAAGAGGCTTGTCACAACCGCAGAATAAATGCTATACGCAGACACTGGTATGAAGTCCTTTCTCTGAGAAATCTGGAGGAGCCCCGAAAAAGCTACCTGTATATGATGCACAGCTCAAAAAAAGTTACCAGAAACAGGAAGGTGTTTCACCGGAATCAGGTATCTGCGATACCCGCAACAAGTATCTCTGCTCAGGCAGCTTATCCTATTCATACCAGAGCCTCTGCGGCCTTAAAATACTATCTGGATGGAAGTAAAAGATAGAGTAAGGATCACCCTTACCAAAGCAGGAGCTGATTTTCCGATCGATCGCGGCCTTCGGAGGGTAAGAGAATCCATGGAAGGTGGCCGCAAACCCAAGCCTGAGGAACGATACTGTTACTACTACCATGATGGGCAAATTCTCATAGGTAGGCTTAGTAGCATATTTCTCCTTTTCAAGGAATATCCATGGGAATCAGAACCACCCTTCACAGAACTGGAACTGGATGACAAAAGAGTACATACAAGAGCAAGCGTTATATCTCAGCCATCAGTACAAAGGCCTTATTCTTAATTGGGCTACAGGAGTAGGTAAATCCAGAGCGGCTCTAACCATTGCCAGTGAGCACAATCCTATGAGGATACTTCTGGTAGTAGCTGAGGCAGCACATAAGAAGAACTGACATGAGGAGTTCCTCAAATGGGGTAAGGAAAAATTATGGGAAATAACGACGGTGACATGCTATGCTTCCCTCAAAAACTATCGAGACACTGAATGGGATATAATAATCTTAGATGAAGGCCACCATGCCAAGTCAGAGATGAGAATGGATATCCTATCCACACTGAAAGTTAGGAAGATAGTAGTCCTCTCTGCTACCCTGTTTAAGGATGATGAAGAATTGTTGTCAGCTGCCTTTGGAGTTACTTTCTACAAGTTTACAGTTACTTTGCAGGAAGCAATCTCTGAAGGCATGCTGCCTACTCCACGAATCTATTTGATCCCACTTACTCTGAATGAGGTAGATGAATCTGAAACTATCCAGGAGTCTTGGGGAGATTCAAAAAAAAGAATCAATGTTTCAATTCCCTTTGAAAAGAGATTCTTATATTTGAACAAGCAATTATGGCCAGCTACTAATCTTACCATCAGGTGTACTCAAGCTCAAAAGTATAACTACTTGACCGACAAAGTTAATTACTTCAAAAATTCTTTCATGAGGAACAGGCAGGAATACTTGAAGAATAAGTGGTTACAACTTGGCAGTATGAGAAAGAGATTGCTGGCCGAGTCGAAGACATGTATCTTGGACTCTCTTCTTGAGATACTTGAAGAGAGAAGGTATATTTGCTTCTGCGGAAGTATAGAACAGGCGAATCTTCTGGGAGGGGATGGAGCCATCCACTCAAGAAAAGCTGGGGCTCTCAAAACTATTGATGAGTTCAATAATAGGGAGAGGAATCATCTTGTCGCAGTAAATATGCTGCAAGAGGGACAAAACCTGAAAGATGTTGAGATAGGCATCATAGCTCAACTGGATGGTCAGGAAAGAGCTTTTGTTCAGAAGTTCGGAAGAACTCTCAGGGCAGAGGATCCGGTACAGATCATTCTATATTTCAAAGGAACCAAAGATGAGGAGTACCCGAACAAGGCTATTGAGGGGATAGATCCTGACTACATTCACACAGTTAAAACATTGGAGGAATTGGATTTATGATTTATACTATTGACACTGAGTCTCTCCCGGAGGGTGTTACTGTTTCTCAGTATTTTCTCCTGCTGTCACTGATAGAGGAGCCTAATACCATAGAAACAGCTACAGAGCTGTATGAGAAGAAGTTCCTTCAACCCCTCTATGATGACAAGACCAGAGTGCTAAGGGGATTTGCCCTGACAGCAGAGGGAAAAGACAAAGTAGTTGCTGCCTTGGAAAACTCTCATAACAAAGGAGCCAAAGATTACACTAAGCTGGCAGAGGAACTCAAGAAAGTCTTTCCCCAAGGCCGAAAACCTGGTACATCCAGGTATTGGACTGAGGGGGTAGGTCTTATAGACAGAAGACTGAAAGCCTTTGAAAAGAAGTATGGGAAATTCCCAGACTCTGAGATACTGGATGCAGCTAAAAGGTATGTTGCCTCTTTTCAAGGAAACTACCAGTATATGGCTGTTCTCAGATACTTTATCTTCAAGGAGGTAGTGGGTAAAGCAGGTGATTTGGAAAGTAAGTCCGATCTGTTAACATACCTTGAGAACTCAGGAGAGGTTGATGAGAGGCAGGACTGGACTGCAGAACTACGATGAATCTGTATATTCGAGTACTTGAGAATATGAAGAAAAGGAGGGACAGAAATATTGCAGGTGAATACAACTGCATCCCCTCTCCTTTTCCAAGATTCTCTAATGATTTTGTAGGGGTGGAACAAGGTAAATACTACCTTGTAACCGGTGTTGCAAAGAGTGCCAAGACTCAGTTTGCTTCAAGAGTCTTTGTATATGAACCGGTGAGACAGGCCTACTTACACCCAGACAAAATAAAGCTTAAATGCTTTTACTATCCTTTCGAGGAAAGCCCTGAAGCCGTCTTCCTCAGGTATATCAGTTATCTGATATATACTGAGTCAGAAGGCAGAATCAGACTAAGTTCAACAGATCTGAAATCTACCAAACATGATAAACCTCTGTCTGATGAGGTATTAGAGTTGTTGGCTTCTGATGAATACGAGGAACAGTTGAACTTCTTTGAGAGTGTAGTCTACTTCTCTGAACAGACAAATCCTACAGGTATCAACAAGGAGTGTAGAGATTGGGCCCTGCAAAATGGGGAATTGATAAGATCCAATCCTATCACCTATGAGGATCCGGATGGTATAGAGAAGACAACATCTAAAGTAGACCACTATGAAGCAAAAGATCCTAATCTTTACACTATTATCTTTATAGACCACATATCCCTTATCTCTACAGAGAGAGGGATGAATCTAAGAGAGAGTATAATCAAGTTATCTTCTTATCTGGTAAGACTTAGAAACTTCTACAATTTTACACCTGTAGTGATACAGCAGCAGTCAAGTGATACAGAATCAATTGACAGCATCAAATTGGGAAGGACCAAGCCAACTATAGCAGGACTGGCTGATTCAAAATATACAGCAAGAGACTGCAATATGGCACTGGGGGTGCATAGCCCCTATAAGTATGATGAGAAAGAGTACCTCGGTTATGACATCACCAGATTCAGAAATAATATAAGGTTTGTAGAGGTATTGGTGAATCGTGATGGAGAAAGCAATGGAGTATGCCCCCTCTATTTTGATGGAGTGACCTGCACTTTCAGGGAATTGCCGCTTCCTAAGAGTTCGGATATACTCAAGGTGTATAAATATCTCGACAATTTGAGAGGTGCACCTACATTGTTGTTCCTTCACAGGATAAGGAACTTATTCAAGACAAAACATGAGTAGAATCTTAGTATTAGCCCCTTCGGGCTTCGGAAAAACCTTCAGTATCGGTGAGATACCTGAACTGGGTCATGTTGGCCTCGACCCTAAGGAGACCTATATAATCAGTGTAACCTCCAAGCCTCTTACATTCCCCAAGAGCAGGGAGCTGTACAAGGTGGCGGAGAAGGGCAAACCTCAAACAGGGAACAGGTATATTACCAATAACCCTGAAGAAGTTGCCAATGTAATCTCTACCCTGTTTCAGAGTCCCTTCAGAAATATAGTTGTAGATGATTTCAACTATCTGATGCAGGATTTCTATATGGATAATGCACTTAAGGGAGGATGGGACACGCCCAAAAAGATCGGATTCTTCATGGGAAGGATATTCGCTGCCATCGAGAAGTTCGAGAACAGTGACAAGAATATCATTATCCTGGCTCATGGAGAGGAAGTACAGAAACCGGATGGAAGAGCCTATATCAAGATGAAGACTACCGGAAGGATGGTGGATGAATATGTCACACCCGAAGGAAAGTTTGACATCACTCTGGTGGGTAAGTCCCGTTATGACAATGCAAACAAGAGAGTCATAAAGGAATTTATCACCAATGAGGATGAGTATAACTCTTCCCCCAAGTCTCCTTATGGAATGTTTCCGGACCTGTATATTCCCAATGATCTGGGAGTAGTAGTAGCCAGAGTCAAGGAATACTATGGATAGGGAGCAGGTACTCTCTCTGTTCAATGAGGGAGGGTGGACAGCACATACAGTCCACAAATATTGTATCTTACAAGGTAAAAATCCAGAGCTTTCTCTTCTGTTCATAAGACTTCTTATACAGATGGATCTGATAGATCTTGCCCTACAATACCTGGTAAGTCATTATGAAATCAATATCCTGAGAAATTCTCAAGGAGAAACAATTATGTATCTTTAAACATTTAAGTAAAAATGATCAAACAATTCACCAGATTTCAGGTTGCTGCCCTGAAAAGAACCATGAAAAACATCGCACCCCTTCTCAGGAAGCGGGAGTCCCTTGAGAAGAAAGCTGATGAGATCCTCAGTGCCCTCAAGAGTGTGGACGAGCAGATAGCTGCATACAAGCAGACTATCGAGCCTATTACTGAAGGGATTGATCCTGAGATCATCATCAGTAACAATGGTATCGTAGAGGTTCCGGAAAAGCCTGAGATTCCTGAGGACAATGAGGTGGAGCTGGCCCCCGCTACGGAAGGGTCCGAGGTAGAGATGCCTGGTTTCGAGCTGCCTATCACGGAGTAGTAAGTAACAAAAACATACAGAAAAACAAAGATATGAACACAAGCACACTTTTTATGGCCTTTGCAAAGGGTCAGGAATCCAAAGAAACCGTATTCAAACGATATATCGGAGTGGCTCCGGTATCCATCCTCGCTCTGAATCCTACAAGGGACCAGATGATGGAGATTCTGGGGTCAGCTCCTGAGGAAGAGCCTGTCTATGTAGGCGAGACAGACCGTAACGGTGAGAAAATCACCCAGGTAAGGCTCACCTTCCTCGTGAAGACTGAAGCCGCCAAGTGCAACGGTATCGAGGCTATCATGCCCCTGACTCTCTTCATCGCCAATGCCTGGGATGTTACCAATGACGGCCAGAAGGTTTTCGTGGTAAACAAATACGGGGAGAATGCCTGCATCCCTATCGAGGATGCAGAGAAGGGTGTACTTCCTGACAATATTGCCCAGTGGTTCAGCACTGAGGGCATGAGGAAGGCCTATCGTGGGGAGAGAGCCCTCGTGGACATGCTCAAGCGTTTCCTCGTTATCCCGAACAGGACCTATCAGGATCGCAAGTCCGGAGCAAGGGTCCAGATCAAGAACCTGGAAGATGCTGAAGCACTGCTCACCAAGATCCCGGACTATTTCAAGGGAGATGTCTCGGAAATCAAGGAGATCATTGCCAGTCAGCCCAATAACAAGATCAAGGTGGCCGTAGGTGTCCGTACCACTGATGACAACCGTCAGTATCAGGACATTTTCACCCGTCTCATTCTGGGCTACAGAGTGAATGATTTCAGCAAGCTGGACGCAGAGATCAAGAATGCTCAGTCCAACGGAGCCTATCCTAAGACTGAATTCTCCATCGAGCCTCTCCATGAATATGAGGTAGAGGCTACCCCGATGGTTCCTGCAACACCTGCTGAACCTGCAGCCGCTCCCAGTAGTTGGTTCCAAGCTGCCGAGTAGGTGGGCTTTGCCAAGGGTAATATAAGTGAAGCTTCTGCATATTGGGGTAGTGAGTTTGAGTATAAGATGCTCTCTTATTACTTTAATGTGCATAGGCTTCCTTGTATGATCATATCCCCATTACGGATAGACCACAGACCCTCCCTTCAATTTTATACAAGTCATAAGGGGAAGGTGAGATGGAGTGACTATGGCACTGGAGAGTGGGGGGACATTTGGGATCTGCTCAGTAAGTACTGGGGTATATCTATACCTGAGGTGCAGAAAAGAGTAATGACAGATGCCCCAAGGATTCAAGCCCAGGAGCAAAGTTTGGATATACTGTTTACTAAGTCAGCCAAAAGCACTTCCACGCATGGTACAGATACAGAGTTACAAGTGAAAACAAGGGATTGGAGAGACTATGACTTATCTTATTGGGAAAGTTATGGTATCTCTAGGCCTTGGCTTACATTTGGGGATATTTATCCTATATCTCATATTATCTTTATCAAAAAAGGAGGAAAAACTGTTATACCTGCAGACAAATACGCCTATGCTTTTGTTGAGTTCAAGGAGGGGAAACCTACTATCAAGGTATATCAGCCTTACAGCAAGGAGTTCAAATGGATCAACAAACATGACCTAAGTGTATGGGACTTATGGACTAAACTCCCTAAGGGGGGAGATAAGTTAATTATAACTTCCTCAAGGAAGGACGCTCTTTCTGTGTGGGAGAACACAGGTATCCCGTCTACAAGTCTTCAAGGGGAAGGTATGCTCCCGAAAGCTCATGTAATTTCAGAGTTGATCAGTAGATTTAAGGACATATATATCTTATATGATAATGACTTCAGATCTGAGATCAACTATGGGCATGAGTATGGAAGAAAATTTGCAGAGACCTTCGGATTGACACAAATAGAAATACCCATTCGATGGCATGAGAAAGATCCCACTGACTTATGTAAAACTTACGGGCGTAAGATTTTAAGGGAGGTTATTCTCGGCCTCTTGAACAAAACAGGGATAATAACAGGGGAAGAAGCCCCATTTTAATAACAAAAAAAACAACAAAACACCATGGAAAAACGTGTAATCACACTCATTCTGGAGTCCCAGAACAGAACGAAAACTATCAACACCGACGCAACTACTCTCGGTGAGCTGAAACGAGCCCTCGACGATGCAGGAATTCCCTATGAGGGTATGTCCTTCCGTGAGGGTCTGTCTCGTACGGAGATGACCGACGACGGATCCCTGCTCCCGAAGGATGTCCTCTACAGAGGAGCTGTCACCAACAATCTCGTCTTCACGCTTACGACGGCTGGCAAACATATCAAGTCGGGTGCTTATACTCGTGCTGATGCCTTTGCCGCAGTGAAAAAGATGGGCCTGCAGCAGGCTGTCAAGGATCACTTCGGCAGGAACTTCACTCAGGTTCCCACGGATGACCTGATGGCCTTTGTTCAGGCCGCTCAGGCGAAGTCCTGCCAGTCAGAACAGACCCCCAGCAACGAGGGGCTGCTCTTGGAACTGGTCAAAAGGGTTGACGCTCTGGAGAAAAAAGTCGAATCCTTGACCAAGGATTCGGTAGATGAGTCCTCCACTGAAGATGAAGGTGAACTCCAGAGCCCCTGGAGCGAGGAGGATCTGGCTCACCTTCGTATGTAAAGGGGGGGGGTAACTGATGGCTATTGAAAATACCATTAGGTCATGGTACAAGGATTGGCAGGATACCTTCCTGCCAATCTATTCTGTATTTGAGGATACCTTTGGAGAGGATAAAGTGGATTTGAAGGGTCCCATAGATATAGAGAATTTTGTAACTTTCATATCTAATACTTCCAGGGGTACAATAAATGAGGCCAGTTCCTCATTAAGAGATAGTGGGATCATCACAAATCCCAATATATCGTTTATCAAGGACCTGGATGATGAGTATTTTACAGATCCTTCTGACCTCGCCATATTCAAAGAGGTTGTACTCTCCACTGTTAGGGCCTATATACTTATCTACTACCCTGAAGTGACAATTACCAATGAAAATGATCAGCATCACAAGATAACTGACCTGTTTGTCAAGGTCTCATTCAATGGTCTGGGTCAGTTGATCAGTCCCCCCCAGCTCAATAGATCAAGCTATACTCTAGGGGAGTTCGTCTCAGACTACATGCACAGCCATGTAGACGAAATCCCCAGGGGGGATTTTCAGGAATTTCAATCTCCCTGCCTTGGCACAGGTCCAATCCGGGACACCGTATCAGAGCTGTATCTAGGGGGAGACAAAAACACCTGGATGCTGTTTGCAGTCCAGCTGGATCGGTATGTTCATGTTGAGTCTCTTGAGGGAATACCTTACCATAGGATGTCCTCGATAAGTAGTGACGACAGTAGGCTTAACTCTACTATCTGGGGAACTTTTCATTTTCCAGTACGTATGCCGAGCCTTCCTCCTGGCTGGTCATCTCTTCCTTTACCATTAGGTGAATTTGTTCATAGTCTTTGTGTGAATTTTCGTGATTTGGGGCTGGATATTGTCAATCAAGCGGGTATCTTTGGATGGGGTACCAATATGATAGATACTATGCAAATCATATCTAATCATTTTATCGGTTGGATAAATAGTGGAATCCAACAAGGAAGGTGGAACTATACAGTAGAAGAACTTCTGCGGGCATCCATTCTTGTACAGTGTATCATCAGGGGTAACAGTATCGAGGCTTATCTCCTTTCCAACTCTTCCAGAACTGATTCAGATAGTATAGATGGTTACCAGGGTAGCTATGTTTGTAGTTTCAAGGGAAAGAGCTACAAGTTAAGAGTTGCACTACCTGAGAACTTTTCTGACTTTCCCAGGGTACCCAACAGTATGTTACTTCTGAACAAATCTCTAGTAGAGAAAATAATCAGTGCAATCATCTATATCTTAAATGTTAAATATGTCAAATCAGAACAAAACCAGGCTCATCCAAGGTACTACCAAATATAAGCTAGTCATAGCCTCTGGGCTGTTGGGCAAAATAGAATTCCTTTGTAGGAGGTTCACAAATACAGAGTGGTCAGGTATACTGTTCTACAAACCTGAGGGAAGCTTTGAAGATGAGACTCTTGTACTTACAGCAGTAGATCTGTACCTTAGAGATATAGGGGACGCAGGCTCTACGGAATTCGACCTCACTCCGGAAGTTACGACATACATGATTGATAATGGTCTCATAGGTACCCAAATGGGGCTTATCCATTCTCATCATAGTATGGCCACCTTTTTCTCAGGCACAGATACCAGCACCCTCTTACAAGAGGGTATGGACAGAAACCACTTTCTGTCCCTTATCGTAAACAATGCGGGAACATACTCAGCTAAAATCACCAGAAGAATCCACAATGTGTCGGAGACTTCTTATAACTATCCCTCCTTTGAGGATGCCTCTGTTAAAGGGTATTCCAAATCTGAGGAGACTATAGTAGAATCCTTTGATCTTACCATATCCAAGGAATCTGGGGATTTCCCTGAGATAGAGACTCTTATCAAGGCTATCCAAGAGGAAAAGAAGGCTAAAATTCCTGTCTATAACTTCCCGAAGCCTTACCATCCTACTACCAGAGAGGTATCTGTAGGTCCTATGAATATGGCCCAGCAGTCCCTCCCTTTTACTCCTGCACAGGAAGTGAGGACAGATGGGGATGGGATAGCTATGGAGGATGATGAAATTGATATCAACTCCTCTAAATCTCTCATAGCCGAGCCAGGATGCTGGCTGGATAAGATCCCCTATGGCAAGGTAACTTATCCCAAGGAACTTGTTCGGAAGGCACTGTCTCAGCTTCTCTTATGTACTCCTGTTGTCCTGTATAAGGATTTCAATCCTGAGAGGTTTGCGGAGCGTATGGAAACCTACTATAATAAGGCCTTTGACAGAATATCGAATTTCTATGAGTTCGCTGGAACTCTCCTGGAATATATATTCTGGAATACTGAAAGTGAACAAATTCAGTCCATGGGGGCATCAATAGAGGAAGAAAATGCGATTCTGGCCCATGATCTTCTGGTAGAGTTGAAAAAACTCCCGGACAACGAGTACCTTGACCATTATAAGGAAATCCTTGAAGCTTATATATTATGACAGAAACAGATACAAATATCGCTCAAGATGTCATCTTAGATCCCCCCTCTAATATAGAGGATGGGAATTCTACTGTCTCTGAAGGACCTGAGCTTATCCCTGTCAACAAAGGAGGTCAGATAGAAGATGAGGTTTCCAGATTCAGCTCAGCTATCTGGTTTAATAAGATCATGAGTAAGGAAATAGTTCTTGCTGGTTGTGGGGGTATAGGAAGCTATGTTGGATTCCTGATAGGGAGAATGAAACCTAAGAGGCTCATTCTGGTCGATCCTGATAGGGTAGAACTAGGGAACCTATCCGGACAGTTTTACAGTAGTGAAGATGTAGGCATGTATAAGGTGAATGCTCTTGGTACCTTCATTGCGAGACATAGCTCCTTTACTGTCATAGATACGGTGGCAGGAAAATACAGAATGGGTGATTTCACCCGCCCTATTATGATCTGTGGCTTCGACAACATGGATGCAAGGAAGACATTCTATAGTTGTTGGAAAGACGCTGTGATGGCGACAAATCCGGAGGATAGGGGCCAGTACCTGTTCATTGATGGCAGACTTGCAGCTGAAGAGTTTCAGGTTTTTGCTATACAGGGCTGGGATTATCACTCTATGGAGAGATATGAGGAAGAGTGGCTTTTCTCTGATGAGGAGGCTGAGGCCACCCTCTGCAGTTATAAACAAACCTCTTATATGGCTAACATGATTGGGTCTGTTATGACTAATATCTTCGTCAACTTTTGTGCCAATGAGTGTGGTCTGGTTCTACCCCAAGAAGTCCCCTTTATGACCACTTATAGGGGGGATTTCATGGACTTCAAAGTTATACGATAAGGCTATGGCACTTTCCTATCACATTCAAAGGTTTCTCTATGATGCCACTCGCCCTATAGTAGGTCGATATAGTTTTAACTTTGCTTCTTATGCACTGGCACACGGCTATGGGGCCTATCTGATAGCTAGACTCAACCCTGAGGAAGACTATCTTGATATTCCCTGCTGTATGGGCTATGATTTTCAGTCCATACCATTTACAGTGGGCAACCTAGTCTACTCTATGACTAGGCTTTTGCTCACCGAGATAAAGTCTAAACGCACCGTTTCAACTTGTCTTAAATGTATCAATGAACTCCCCATAGGCAGAATAGCAGAAATTGTTACCTCTAAGGGAGAGCGATATTATGGAGCCAAGGGTCTCATCCTTGACCATAATAGGGAGCCTCTGTTAATGGGGGTAGTCCGATATAGACTCAGTGGTCTGGGTGAATATATACCTACCAATTATATCCCCAAAGTTTACATCTCCCCCAAAGTGTTCTCCAATAAGGATATGATTAGCAAGGCTATAATAAAGCATCTCGTTCCTCAGCTTGCTGAGAATAACATCCAGATCCTTATAGAGGCACCTACCCAATTCATAGGAGTAATACCTGGTGGAGCTGCCACCACAGGAGGGAACCTTCTTGTGCAGGAGTTATCTTCTGATATAGTTGGCTTTTTCCTTTCTAATGAATAGGGAGGAGTATTTTGGGGGTTGGCTCAAGGTCATAGACCTACCCATTCTGGACAGGGTGACAGGCATACTGGATAAATTGTATCCAGTGGTGCCTGTATGCCCCCAGAAGAAAGATGTCTTCAGAGCTTTCAGGTTATGCAAGTATGAAGATCTGAAAGTAGTGATGATCGGACAAGATCCCTATCCCCAGAAAGGGGTGGCTACAGGGATCTTGTTCGGTAATCCTCCGAACACGCCTGAGGAGAGGATAAGTCCCTCCCTAAAGGTTATACGTGAGGCAGTACTGAATCCAGAGGTACCTAAAGGGCCAGTAAGATTTGATATCAGTATGGAAAGCTGGGCTCATCAGGGTGTACTGATGATTAACTCGGCTTTGACCGTGGAGATGAACAGGATAGGGTCTCATGTAATGTACTGGAGAGAGTTTCTATGCAAACTACTTATGAATCTCTCCAGATACAGCCCTGGCCTTATTTATGTTCTCTATGGCAATCAGGCCAAAACCTTCAGACCTTATATCAATCAGAACAACAAGGTCTTTGAGGTACCGCATCCTGCATATTTTGCAAGGATAGGACAAAGATTCAAAACTACTCTCTTTGATGACATAAATGTTATACTTAGAGAGAAAAATAACACACAAATAAATTGGTATGACAAAGTACTTTAAAAAGGACAATTCCCTTCAGGAAGTAAAGGTTGGGGATCATGTAACACTTAGCAGAACCCTGCCTGGAGGAGCCACAATGCTCTTTACTGCAGTAGTGAAAACTACAGATGTCTTGGAAACCCTCTATCAGAACGGTTTTCTTCTCAAGGGAGAGATTTCAGATAAGCCTAAGGAGACGCCGGATGGGGAACATGTTCCTACTGTGGGCTTCTTCATAGACAAATTGTCTGCTGCATTGGAGTGGCCGAGAAGGAGGACTGATGCCTTCCTGAACACTCTTCTGCAGATCTACCCGATTACTGCCTTCTCCATCCTCCTGAGAGTAATCGCGGAGCATATGGACGAGAGCTATCCGGACCATATCAAGAATTCCCAGGAATTCTGGTTCATCAGCACTGTTAACGGGCTTCCCTTCAAGGTGCCCAAGGAAAAGGCAATCCCAACCCTTCGCAATGCTGCAGCATTTCGCAGCAAGCAGGAGGCAGAGACGGCCTGTAGAATTCTCGAAAAACTGAGGAAAGAAGTATTCAGTGGCAAATAAGAAGATTAAGGGAGCAGTCTCTGTAGAATTCAATAACATAAAATTCAAGAGCAGACTTGAAAAGGCCTGCTATCAGAGACTCCTTAACTCTGGACTGACCTTCTTCTATGAGCCTGAGAGAATAGTCATTTTCCCAGGGAGAAGACTTGGTAGGGCCACATATTTCCAACCAGATAGCAGGAATAAGAAAAAAGTAGGGGCTGCAATCAAGCCCCTGCTTCCCATTACCTATACCCCTGACTTTCTGGTAGTAGTAGACAACAATTGGTGCTACTTCGATGTCAAGGGCTATGCCAATGATAGATACCCGTTAAAGAAAAAGATGTTTCTTAGCTATCTTGATGAAATCGTCAATAAGAATTGCTATTTCTTTGAGGTCCATTCCGTAGCCCAGATAGATCACACCATCCAGATAATTAAAGAAATGAGAATAACAGACCGAATCAAGGCTCTTATACCTGAGTTACCTGAGAAGGATCGGAAGCTTGCTGATAAGTTCTTCCTTGCAAGAGATTTCCGATCGTTATGGGAGATAGCGCACTCCTGTATTATCTTAGCCCAAAAGAGCAAGGATAAGGAGTCTAAGAAAGGTGCCATATACAAAGACCTTGACCTGGATAAATTACAGACCCTAGAAACAGAGGTAAGTAATTATCTCACGATCCTTGAACCGGATTGGAGAGACGATGAGCCGGAACCTGAGGAGGATGACGTAGCTGATGAAGAGTATTAAGGAACTTTCCTGGAATGTAACTGAGGAAGAGTATAGAGCAGATCCGGCAATAAGCTACTCTACCTTAAGTACGTTTTCAAGAGAAACACAAAGAATCATACCCTTCCTCTTTGATAAGAAGGAGGCGGAGGCTTTACGTTTTGGAAGCCTGGTGGACTGTCTTATGACAGAACCTGAGACCCTCAGAGATAGGTTCTTTATTGCTGATTTTCCTCAAACCAGTGACAAGATCAGTGCCATCTGTAAGAAGGTCTATGAGTTGTCGGGGGGTGTAAGGAATCTTTCAGCTATAGGGGAAGATACTCTGTTAAAGGTGATTCAGGAAGAAGCTTATTATCCTAATTGGAAAGAAAGCACCAGAATCAAGGATGTCCAAACCAAAGGAGAGGAGTATTACAACTTACTATCTCTTGCTGGGGATAAGACAATAATGTCCAGTGAAGACTATGAGAGGGCCAAATCGTGTGTGGACCAACTAAGAAACAATCCATTCACACATGATATATTCTTTGAGAATCCTTTCCAAGAGGACGTAGAGAAGATATATCAGCTCAAGTTCAGAACTGAGACCTTGGCAGAGGTCCCGGTAAGATGTATGATGGACTTCTGTATAGTAGACCATACCAACAAAACCATAAGACCAGTGGATCTTAAGACTACTGGGAAGGATGAGGAGAAATTTGAGGATTCATTTATTCAATGGCTGTATATGTTACAGGGAACTATGTATTCTCAGATCCTTAAAGACATCTTGTCTAAAGATGAGTACTTCAAGGATTTCACCATCCTCCCCTATTGGTTTATTGTTATCAACAGGTTCAATCAAGCTCCTATGGTCTGGGTATTTGACGATATCTTCTGGGAGGGGGATTTCCTAGATTCTGAGACCAATAAGGTACAAAAGGGTTGGAGAAGATTACTTACTGAACTTGTGTGGCATATGAATACTCAGCAATTGGATTATTCATATGATACCTATCAGAGTAAAGGAATCAGACAAATTATGAGGTTAAAGAGATATGAAGGTAATCAAAAGGGACAATAGTATCGAGGAGTATGACAGCTCCAAGATTTTTAAGGCAATCCTCTCTGCATTCAACTCCGTAGGGTGTTGTATAGAAGCCTCTGAGATACACAGACTGATTGAAGGTCTGACTATCAGAGATATGATACCCATTGAGGAGATCCAGGATCAGATAGAGAGAGCTCTTATGGCTGGAGGTTGGTTCCATGTAGCCAAAGCCTTCATAGTGTATAGAGAGCAACATCGAAATGAAAGAGAGCTTGCAGGAATGAAATCCTACATAAGGGATTACATGAAATCCTCTAACGCAGCTACTGGAAGTAAATTCGATGCCAACGCCAATGTGACCATGAAGAATGTGACCACCTTGGCAGGGGAACTTCAGAAAGGTAAGTTCATACAGCTTAACAGAAGTCGTATGAGGGACATGAATATGAAACTCTGGGGACCTGTAGTGGCTAAAGAGTATGATAGGATGTTGGAGAGTCATGAACTTTATAAACATGATGAGACAGCTCCTATCTATCCCTATTGTGTGGCTATTACAATGTATCCGATGCTTCTGGATGGCTTAAGAAAGCTGGGTGGTATTTCCCGGCCTCCTAAGCATTTGAGATCCTTCTGCGGTATCTTTGTGAATATGGTATTTACTATAGCTGCTCAGTTTGCAGGAGCCGTTGCAACACCTGAGTTTCTTCTCTACTTTGACTATTTCTGTAGGAAGGAGTGGGGAGATGACTACTTCAAAAAGTTTGACAATGTGGTAGAGGCAAAAGAAGTAGGTATGGATCCCGGAATCCCGAACTGGGAGGACCCCCAACTTATCTTTGATGCCCCAAGAACCATCGAGAAAGTAATTGAAGATTACTTTCAGAATGTAGTCTACTATCTGAACCAGCCTGCTGCAGCGAGAAACTTCCAGTCAGTCTTCTGGAACATCTCTTACTTTGACAAGAACTACTTCGAAGGTATCTTTGGAGACTTTGTGTTCCCAGATGGTACTAAACCTTCGTGGGAATCATTGGACTGGCTCCAGAGAAAGTTCATGAAATGGTTCAATAAGGAGAGAACTAAGGATCTGCTGACATTCCCCGTAAATAAATCTGCGGCATAGTAGAGTAATCTATTATGAAAACCCCTTTAATTGCTGAAATCTCCTAATAAAGTTAGTATAAAGTTTGGAAATGTAAGAAATTTTACTTATCTTTGTACTAAATTTATGGACAATTAGCAGCTAAGTATTAAATGAATGAAATCTGGAAAGAAATTACAGGCTATGAAGGTTACTTCGAAGTAAGTAATCTTGGAAATTTCAGAAGTAAAGACAGACAGGTGAAATACAAGACAGATGGTCTTAGAAATTATCCAGGGAAATCTTTACTAACTGAAACTATTGCTGAAGGTTATCAAAGAATTGTATTGATGAAGGAAGGAGTTAGAAAAAGGTTCATGTGTCACAGAATTGTAGCACAAGAGTTTGTTCCTAACCCTGAAAATAAACCTTTTGTCAATCATATCAACGGTATAAAAGCAGACAATAGAGCTGAGAATTTGGAATGGGTTAGTCAATCTGAAAATGAAAGACACTCCCATACAGTATTGGGTAATTCTATGAGAGGAAAAACTTATCCTAAACGGGTAAGGTGGGTATTATCTGGATATGTATCTGAATCTATGAGTGAGGTTATACGAATCTTAGGCACAGGTTGTATTGAAGGATTGAAGAAGGCTATTAGAGCTAACAGACCCTATCATGGAAATTACTTTGAGTTTGTTTAATAAAAGTTCAACGACTATCCCGGAAGGGAGTACGCCCAAGTGGGTGGAAATAGGGGGCATCCTATTAGGATGGTGATATAGTCTAAACTGTATAGTAATATACAGAAGTTCGTAAGAGAACTGCATAGAAGTAACGAATCTATGTGAATACATTGAGAAACAATGGCTCTTCTTACCGATGGGGAGGATGTAATAGATAAGGAATACGCTGACTTCACTGCAGAGATGCAATCAGAGGGGCATTCCTTCTTTGTCTATATGTCTGATTCACCAGATAGTCTATCTTCTTGCTGCCGCCTCAGAAACGAGGTACAGGATAACCAGTTTTCTTACTCCCTGGGAGCAGGAGGGGTAGCTACCGGATCTAAATCTGTAATGACCTTGAACATTAACAGGTTAGTACAGGATGCAGTAAGGAAGAAGATCAATCTTAAGGAGTACCTCAAAGAGAAGGTACAGTTGGTACATAAGTTCCAGACCTCTTATAATGAACTCTTGAAGGAATTCTATGAGGCTGGTATGCTGACTGTGTACAATGCAGGATTCATAGATCTTAAAAAGCAATACCTTACCATTGGTGTCAATGGTGTGGTAGAGGCAGCTGAATTCCTAGGTATCAAAGTAAGTGATAATCCTAAATATAGAGAATTCATTCAGGCGATCCTTGGTACTATATCAGAGGAGAACAAGAAGGCTCGTACAAAAGAGCTTATGTTCAATACTGAATTTGTGCCTGCTGAAAACCTTGGAGTAAAGCATGCAAGATGGGATAAAGAAGCAGGTTATGAAGTTCAAAGAGACTGTTATAATTCCTATTTTTACGCTGTTGAAGATAATTCTCTCAATATTCTTGAGAAGTTTAGGCTTCACGGGAGGGAGTACGTAAAGAATCTTGATGGAGGTTCAGCACTTCATATGAACTTGGAGGAACACCTCGACAAGGATCAGTACAGGAATCTTTTGAAAGTTGCAGCAAGAGAAGGTACCAATTACTTTACATACAACATTCCCAATACTATTTGCAATAATTGCGGACATATCGACAAGAGGTATCTTAAAGAATGTCCTGCATGCGGAAGCAAAAATATTGACTATGCTACCAGAGTGATTGGTTATCTCAAGAGAATCTCCTCCTTCTCGGAGGCAAGGCAGCAGGAAGCAAACAAAAGATTTTATTACAATGACAATCAAAACAAGGTTTAATATAGGGGATAAGGCTTTCTTTCTCCATGAAAACAAGGTGCAAAAGGGGGTTGTCAATCATATCTATATACATGTTGACCGTCAAGGAGCTGCTCCATATGCTTATTACAGTCTGACCTCTCCTATAGGGGATACCAGTATATCTGAAGATAAGCTATTTGCTACCAAGGAGGCCCTTCTTATTTCTCTATAAGATGCTTAAATATGTAGACACAGACGTTACCTTTCAAGAGGTACCAGGAGAAACCACTCTTTGTATAAACATCTCGAATTGTCCCTGCCATTGTGAAGGATGTCATAGTCCTCACCTGGCAGGGAACATAGGGAAACCCTTAAATGAGGCAAGTCTTCAGTCCTTGTTAATACTCAATAAGGGAGTAACCTGCGTCTGCTTTATGGGCGGGGACTCCTCCCCAAAAGATATAAATCGACTAGCTTGGTGGGTGAAGCATACAAGCTATCAAATTAAAAGAGAGGAGCCCCAACTAAAAGTAGCCTGGTATAGCGGTAGACAGGAACTATCTGATAAGATCAATCTTAATTATTTTGATTTTATCAAAGTCGGCCCTTATATCCAGGGGGCAGGGGGACTGAATTCAACTACTACTAATCAGATTTTCTATGAGGTAGTCCATCCCAACAATACTCTTAAAGCAATAACTTACAAATTCTGGGTAAATGAAATTGAAAGTAAAAATCAAAAGGATTAATGGGGCCAGATGGATTCCTGAAGTGAGAGCTCAGGGAGACTGGATAGACCTTCACGTTCAGAAAGATTATCATGGTCAAAGGGGGGATCTATTTCTTCTCCCTCTGGGGATAGCCATGAAATTACCTAAAGGTTTTGAGGCAGAGGTAGCCCCCCGAAGCAGCACACCTGATAAATATGGATTCATCATGCCTAATAGCATAGGTATAATTGATAACTCCTATTCAGGTGACCAGGATGAGTGGAAGTGCCCTGCCTTATTCTTTAAGGAAGGGATAATTCAAGAAGGTTCCCGAATCTGCCAGTTCAGAATCACCTTATCCCAAAAAGCATCCTTATGGACTAAGCTCCTTTGGTTGTTTTGCAGTGGCGTGAAATTGGTAGAGGTAGACCACCTCGATGAGCATAATCGGGGTGGATTCGGCTCTACAGGCCAGAGGTAGTTTTGCCTCGTAAAAGAAAAAAAAACAAAACATGACAGGAACTTTTATATTTATTGGCATCCTACTCCTTATAATTGTAGGAATGATAGTCTCCCTTAAGAAGGGGGTATTGGTGATGAACAATCCCAATCAGTCTATTCCTATAGAATATGAGGTACTGACGGACCATAATATACCGTTAATAACTCTCACTGCCGGTAATAACCGGAAATATACATTCATAGTAGACAGTGGGGCTTCTGATAATTATCTCAACAAAGCTGTACTTGCAGAAATAGCGGGGGATGTTACCCCCTCTATCAAGGGTAAGTTCTACGGTGCAGATGGGAAACCCCGTATAACTGAAAGCTATGAGCTGCTCTTTACATACAGAAGGGCAAAATACCTGGACACTTATCTGGTAACAGATCTGTCCGCTATGGTAGAAAACCTGAAAGAGGATATCAAACAGGAAATCCATGGAGTACTAGGAGTCAGTTTCCTGAAAGCTCATGGAATGTCTGTTGACATCAACAGGATGATCGTATGGAAAAAATTATAGATCTCAAATCCAGAGACTATAACAACTATCTCAAAAGGTGGGAAAAGGCCAATGGGGAGGAATCGACGACTTATCTTCTGAAAGTTGAACATCCTTCTCTTCTGGTCTCCACCAATGAGGTAGGAAGACATTTGTCTATAGAACCAAGGGGTGGCCCGGTTTTGAGAGTTGGGGAAACACTGGAAGGTGTTGGTGAGGTGGCCTATATAGACTATGTCTTAGGTTACGGATATGTTATAACTTTCAAAGAATGAGGTATGTCATAACTGGTGAAAGGAATCTGTTTGAGGACAGCGACAAATATACTTTCATATCAATAGAAGAGGCCTTGTCACTTCTGGAGCCGATGAGAGTAGTAAGTCTTGATACTGAAACTGAGGGCTTTGATGTATATACTAAGAGATTGCTATCTGTGCAGTTAGGAAACTTTGACACTCAGATTCTTATAGATTGCAGGTCTATAGATATCAGGGTGCTTAAGGATTTCCTTGAGTCGGACAGGCTTTTTATCTTAGTCAATGCTAAATTTGACCTCAAATTCTTCCTTCACAAAAGAATAGTTATCAGAAATGTCTATGACCTATTTCTGGCAGAGAAGATTTTATATCTGGGATTTCTGCCAGGTCAGCCTGCATTGGGTCTCAAAGATATGGCTATCCGTTATCTTGGGATAGAACTCGATAAATCTATTCGTGGTAAAATCCACTATAGGGGGCTATCTGAGGAAGTCATAGTGTATGCTTGCGATGATGTAAAGTACCTTGAGTCCATTAAGGCTATTCAAGAAGAGAAACTCAGAGAGAAACAGTTACTTACTGCAGTAGATATTGAAAATCATTTCGTACCTGTACTCGCTTATATAGAGTATTGCGGTGTGAAACTGGATATACCAAGGTGGCAAAATAAGATGAAAAATGACACCTTACGATATGAAGAAGCTAAGAAAGAACTAGATGACTGGATCATAAACTATGCTGATAGTCATCCAGAGCTGCCTATATCCACAGTAAGAATCGTACAATTGACTCTCTGGGATTCTGAAAATGGAAACAGTCTGGACCTGGGGTACCAACGTTACCAGATACGGAAAAATAAGGATGCTCGAAGAATCCCTGCCAAAGATATAGTCACTGATACTGTCAAAACAGAAGCATGGGCTATCCCTAATAAGAATCCTTGGGTCCTAAGACAGGTACAGGCAGATCTATTTTCTGAGACTCCTCCTGCCAAATGTCTGATAAAATGGACATCTAATGCTCAGGTAATACCAGTGTTGGAGGCACTAGGTTTCGATTTATGGGTCAAGGACAAGGAGACGGGAGAGATGAAGAAATCCATAGAGGCAACTGTGATAGAGCCCCAAAAGGATAAATCTCCCTTTGCTTCTCTCTATCTTGAATTCAAAGCTGCACAGAAGATTGTCTCCACCTATGGACAGAACTTTTTGGATCAGATAAATCCTGTATCTCACAGAATTCATACTCAGTTCAATCAGCTCATGGATACAGGACGGCTCAGTTGTGGCGGCACGAATAAACAAACAAAGGAGAAGTATCTCAACTTGCAGAACCTACCCAATGATAAGGAAACCAGGGCCTGTTTCATTGCATCCCCAGGTAACACATGGATATCTATTGATTATAGTGGTCAGGAATCAGTTATTATTGCTGAGGTATCACAGGATCCTAAGATGATTCATGAATTCCTTCATGGCAGTGGGGATATGCACTCTCTGGTTGCTAAGGCGGCTTATCCTGAGATTCTAAAAGATGTAGCAACAAAAGATGTAAAAAGGCTTTTCCATGAGCTTCGTAATGACGTTAAAAGTCAGGTAGAGTTTCCTATAAACTACGCAGGAGACTGGAATACCATTCATCAGCATTCCGGAAAGCCTATTGAGGAGTGTAAGAGAATCTATGACAACTACATGAGAGATTTTGTTGGTGTTAAGAAATACCAGGATTTCTGTCGTAAAGATGTCATGGAGAAAGGCTACATCCTCCTGAACCCTTTGACAGGACATAGGGCTAACATCTATGACTTCCCCATACTTACTGGTATCAGGGCTAGACTGAATCAGGACTATTGGCCAGTTTATAATAACTACAAAGGTAGCGAGCATAAACTTGTTCCCACCTCTGTGCTAAGGCAACTCTATGAACGGTTTGCTCAGGGTGAAGATCTTGACAGCTTGGCTGGTGACTATGAGTACACAGTGAAGACAGCTACATCTACAATTACGAAAAGCTATAGACTATCTATGGCAGATGTCTTTGTTCATCCCGTAAAATATTACTTCCGAAGAAAGTCCAGCTCTGAGAAACAAAGTGTAAATTATAGAATCCAAGGTACAGGGGCTCTTTGCTTTAAGATTGCTTCTATCAAGTTTTATAACTATCTTCTGGAAAAAGACTTGTTATTCAAGGTACTATATACAGTACCTGTCCACGATGAAATTAACATCGAGGCTCCTGATGATATAGCTAAAGAAACAGAGGATGCACTTATGAAATGTATGGTAGATGCTGGTAAGATATTCTGTAAAACCGTACCTCTTAAGGCAGAGGCTGCTGTAGGAAAGCATTGGATTCATTAAAGAGAACAAAACATGCTTATAGGAATTTCAGGCCACAAACAAAGTGGCAAGAATACTGTAGCTTTGATTTGGCAGCTCCTGGCATTTTGGGTAACACCAAGATACCGGGAGCTTATCAAAACCAAGTATATCCTGGATACTGACTATGTACTAGCCTGCCTGAAGGGGCAAGAGTATTATAGGGCTTATAGTCACTATTTCACCTGGGAACAGAAATCTTTTGCCTACAAGCTGAAGAAGATGATATGCACCCTTACCGGATGTACTATGGAGCAACTGGAAGACCCTGATTTCAAAGCCTCGGATGTCCCCTATACATGGACAAAGAGTGCTCTGGATATCTCTACTTACAGGGAATTGTTGCAGAAACTCGGCACAGAGGTCTTCCGTAAGACAGTCCATGAAAATATCTGGGTAGACCTTCTCTTTGAGGACTGGGATCCCTTGGAACCCATAGGAAAGGCTAACTGGCTCGTAACAGATGTCAGATTCAAAGAAGAGGCAGATGCTATTAACCAACGAGGGGGCACTCTTATCAGGATTACCTCTGGATCCAAGGTATTAGAGGACTCCCACTTATCTGAAAATGATCTGGAAGATTATCCCTACTTTCAATATTATATTGATAATTCGGGTACTCTAAAAGATCTGATAGAGCAGGTTAGGGGGATTATGATGAAAGAGGGGGCACTATGAACAGTTGCGATGGACTCTTGCTCCGCTTAGGGATTAGTGCCCTTATTAATATAGTCTGTACTATTCTAGTATCCGTTGGAATAGTACTATACTGTATTTGGGAAGAAAATAAGAAGAAATAACATGATTGAAATCATAAAATATGGGGCTCACTGGTGTGGTCCTTGTTGGGCTGTAGAGACTCTGTTAACAAGACTGAAAAAGGAATATCCTGAAGTCCCTATCAGGTCTGTAGATATAGATTCTCCTGAAGGAGAAGAAGCCTGTAGAGACTATAAAATTTTTACTATACCTACTATAATAGGTTTTGTAAATGGGCAGACAGCAACAAGAATTTCAAATGTACCTACATATGAGGCTTTAAAAGAACTCATATCAAGTCTGAGATCTATTGAGGCTGAAAAGGCAGCCACTACCTCAAGTCATGGGTAGTAATGGTAATTATCCTCCTGGAGCTCAGCATGACCCTGCAGCTCCTTGGAATGAACCTAAGAAAGTCCTTAAAAAAGTAACAGTTAGTGTTACATACAGCCAGGAGGTTGAAGTAGAGGTATGGGAAGGATCTTCCATCCAGGACATTGGGGTTGAGGTTAGGGAACAGATTATGCTTCCTAAGACAGCCTGTGCTGCATTTGCCCCAGTAATGCATGGGAAGATAAAAGAGACACTCCTTGGTTGGATAGAAGATGATTTCGCAGTAGCAGAATAAAATTATGAAAGAATTAAGACCTGAATCTGATAAGGCCCTGAAGATTATAGCTGACTTCTGGGCTAAGGAAGATCCGAAATGGGTGGTTACAAGGGACAATGTATATGGGTACCTAATCGAGCATGAGGAAGTTGCTACTGGTGATATAGAAGAACACAGACACTGGTATATACAACAAGTCATATTCAAAGTGGGAAATCACTACATACGTGCAAGTATAGCCAAGACTACCACTGATTTCTCCGCTATCGAAAGCGGGTGGGATTTTGATCCCAACAGTATGGCTGAGGTATTTCCTGTCAAAAGATGGGTCACTCAGTATATAACAGAAGCTGAATTGGAGGGAAGATGAAACTGATCAAGCCCTATGCTGAGATTTGGGAACAAGGCCCTGACCTGGGAGATATGCTAAGGCATATTGAAAGATGCGCCAGGGTCTGTTACAAATCAGAAGACTACATCAAGGAAGGTACTGCAGAAAAGATGGTCAAGATGCTCATAGACAGAGGACATACCGCTATGCTTGAGCATGGTACTGTCTATTTAACTCTTCCAGAAAACTCATATGGGACAGAGATACATCATCATTACATATGCAATCCCTATGCTATAAGCAAAAGTGACGACTTAGGGAGAGTATATATAACAACCAATTACAGAGTTCTCATAGAAAATGACTGGGTTAATGATATAAATTACTATTGTGAACCTACAAAGTTTCATGAGAAGAGAATTACTGTAAAGTTTGTATGTGACCGAGGAATTTCCCATGAATTAGTACGCCATAGAGTATTTTCCTTTGCTCAGGAGAGTACAAGATACTGTAACTATTCAAAGGATAAGTTTGGTAACGAAATTACTTTTATTATCCCTTGTTGGTTTGATATCCCTGAGGGTAAGTATGTAAATATGGCCAAGCAAAGTAAAGAGGACGGGGAATGTAAACAATTGTTGGTACATGAAAATGCTGTAGATGTATATCCGCTGACTACTACAAAAGAGGGAAGGTTTATATGGAATGTTTTATGGGCAGAACATGATTACTTTGATCTCCTTACTTATCCTGATTATACTCCTCAACAGGCGAGAGCTGTACTTCCTAATGCTCTTAAGACAGAGGTCTGTATGACAGGTTTCCTGAGAGATTGGGAACATTTCTTTGAACTCAGATGTGATAAAGCAGCTCATCCTCAGATGAGGGAGCTTGCTATTCCTCTTAAAGAAACTTTCCAGAAAGAAGGATTAATAAAGTAGCTATGTGGTGGCAAGGAAAGGAGTATCTCACCAATGATGAGATATTAGAGGCATTGGGGTTGAATCTTGAATCAGACCGTGACCGGCTGATCAATTCGATTCTGATAAGCCTGAAATTAGTAAGGCTCAATTCACAACAATCAACATCAGACTTTTCTGGTGATAGCATATTTAACTTCGTCTTGGCTTTACTAAGATCCAGGGGACTGATCTCTTTTACTTTAACAGGAGGTTATGTACTTAATCTTAAGAAGGAGTTTTGGGATCGTCCATAACAGAAAAAGGGGTAGGACCTAAATCCTACCCCTTATTTTTTTACAAGACTCCTTTAAGAACATCTTGTAGTCTGCTAATTCTTATCATAGAATTTTAAAGCCTCCTCAGGATAAAGCTGTCTTATCACAGTGTTGGCGTTAAGTACTATAGGTGATTCCATAAGTAGCTTATGTGCCCTCGACCTACCTTCATATCTTCCTGAAGCTACCTCCGTGACATAGTTTTCAGGATTTATTAGGCCGAATAGACTTGATACCCTTTCAAGTGTTTTTGTAGCAGCTATAGGCGACTTAACTATGTTGTTTGCTTCACTGAACAATCTTGTAGAGGGAGTGACTGCACCCACCTCTGTTTGCATCCTCCTCAACTCATAAAGTATAAAATTCTGTAACCAATTCTTGTCATCATCCTCCCAGGTATTTGATAACAAGTTATAAGACAGAATAATAAGCCCTAGCTGAGCCATCTCAGTAATTGCCCTCTTAAGGTTATATTTCTCAGTATCTGTAAGATTACCTGCAGCCAGAGCTATATTACCGGCCCTAAGCTCAGATCCTATGTTCTTAAGCACTCTGAAAAGGGTTCTGTAATAGCCCTCACTTTCCTCATCCATCAGTACATCATAAGTAGACTTCTGCATTCTTCTGTTCCATGATGGAACCATCCAGGATCTATATAGAAAAGCCAGCTTACCTATCACTGTTTTCTTAGCCATATTCATGTCCTGACTATTCATCATACCAATGATCTTATGATTGAGTCTAGTGACTTTATTCCTGAACTTTTGCAGGTCTGTTTGTGTAAACTCCCTGCCCTCTGAGTCCTTTAGACCCTCCCTTAGTATAAGTCTATATCCCTTATCAGGATCATTACTATCCACTGGAACCTTCTCAAGTGAATCCCATAGACTTACCTCTTTACCGGAGCTGTCTGTCAATTTAGTATTCTTAGCCAGAGCCAATGCTGACCTGGTTTTGATCCAATAGTCCCCTGCACCGAGCATAAAGAGCATAGTCTTCATTGAGAACAATCTTGATAAAGCTCCCTTAGCAATACCCTTATCCCTGAATGCACCAAGACTTTCCTGATCAATATCCATCAGTTCATTGAACAACCCTATCTTAGAGCTTTTAATTCTAAAGGGCAGTTCTCCTACTATTGATGGTAACTCCTTGAGGAACTCCAAATCAGCAGAGGCCAATTGAGATTTAGTGAAGTATTGACCGGCTATGGCCTCAGTATTTTGAAATATAACACCTGTGCCGACGTTAGCTACACCAAGCATAAGGTTGAATCCCATATCCATCATGGTTGAAACCTTGTTGAGGAGACCAGCTGTCTTCATGGCAGATACCCCACTCTCCTGTACCTGATCGCTCTCATTAGAGGTTTCTCCATACATATTGGTATTGATCATGTCTTTCCACCTCTTATAGGCATTGCTAGCTGTACCTTCCTTTAATAAAGTTTCATCCAGATCTATACCCTTCATCTTGTCAAAGACAGCCTTCACTTGTTTACCCCCTCTGATAACTCCTACCTTCCTTTGTTTCATGATATTGTCACCGATGTTGACTACATCCTCCAGTTGTCTCAGGTGGTGATATCTGTTTGCCATGGCAGCATAGGCAAGAAGTGCGCTTACTCCATCCATGGACAAAGACCTGGGATCTTCAAGAGTTTGGGTATATAAGATGGGAATAGTCCTTACCAGCTCTCCCGAAATGTTCAGGTATCCTTTAGAGAAGGCTGACTGACCATCATCGACACGTCTCATAACCTGATCTAAAGCCCCATCCTTTATCTGCTTCATAAGATCTTCTACAGACCCTGATCCTGCAAGCCTCTCTATAAAATCCTTACGCACTGCCACAGCCCTATATAGATCCCTCTTACTTTTAGGGAGAAGTTCCTCAAGCTTCTTCTTCAGTTCCATATACTTCTGATAGAACTTCTTCTCAGGAGCAGATAATCTGTCATAACTACTGCTGGTAAAGGATTCTACAGGATGAGAGGCCTTCCACTCATTCAGTTTCTTCCTGAAATCAGGGAGATTCTGATATTCAGATACAGCAGCCCTATAAGCACTTGTATACCTGTCCATAGCAAATGGAGTGACAAGTCTTCCTGTAGGAACTCCCTGACTGTCCTTTTCATAGAGGAATTCAGTATTTTTGATACCGGCGTCTTTCAGCTCTTTCCAAGCCGCCATAAGGTCCTTTTCAATATCCAGAGTATCCTGATAAGCCTGGCCAATCTTATTCCTGATAGCCAGATCGACTATCTTGGCAACTATATCTGTACTCTCAGCCATACCGTTCATCCACATTTCAGCAGTACCTATATCAGTAGGAAGATACTTTATAAGATCAGCCAGCTTGTAGGTACCTTTCCTTGAACCAGTCTTAATCTCAACTATTTCAGAGCCATATACACTTACAAGGAACTTATGGAAGGTATCTTCCATTTTCTCCCTTATCTTTATATTTGAATACTGGAGCTCCTGAAGCAGAGGATTAAGTAAATCTATAATATGATCTCCTCTGGTATCTTTGAAGTCCTCCTTTAATTCAAGAAAGGTACTCTTGACATCTTCCAAAGCAGCAATATATGAGGATGTATAGGATAGTACATTGCTCAGCAGTCTTGCTCTTCTTTCTATGGACTCATCATCAGTCATATTATCAATCATCTCCACCATTTTGGCAGAGTGTCTTGAAATGTCCCTCATATATTGAGTCACTCCAGTAAGAACCTGGCTCTTATTGTAGGCAGCCTGTAAAGTGTTCAGAACCTTGGTCTGAACTTCCGTACCTATGCTGCTACCCCTGTTCTGCATTACCCTTAGCTTGATCTGGGCCTGTCTCATGAGCCTTTTCAGAAGTTCCAATTCTTTACTGGTCTTGGCATCTATCTCATAATATGCACCTTCCTTTGTAACAATCCTATCTGAAAGCTTCTTATTATACTTACCTGCCAGAGCATCTTCAGCTATAGTCAAAGAAACACCCTTGGCATTTGCAACTATTCTGTTAATGTCAGTCAGTGGTATCTTAGAAAATATCCTGCTAGCGAGCTTTTTCACCAGGTCAGTGAGTCTGGTCAGAATAGATCTCTCACCCCTGTTCAAGCCCTTGTCCTCAAGGGACTCTGAGAGTAATTTGGCAGCAGCCTCCTTTACGAGTTTATCTTCAGACTTATATAAGTCTCTATAGGTCTGATACTCATCTCCCAGTACTTTCTCAACCACCCCTGGAGTTCTCAGGTAGCTCAGCAGCCTTCTTACAGGGGGCTCATCTACGCCGCTTATAACCAGATGGGCAAACTCTTCTGGTAGAGCTTTGAGTCCCTCCCTGCCAGATGCCAATCTTATAACCTCTCTTACCCCATTTGCTACTGCATCAGTATCAAATACACCTGACACTCCAAGATTTCTTTCATACTCTGTAAGGGACCCTATAGAGAATCCTGCTTGATGTAGGATATCTTTCAATTGGTCCATAAATTTAGCATACTGTGGGGACAAACCGTCCCTTCCTGAGAGTTCAGCAGTCCAGTAGATAGGAGCTGTAGCAGAGGAATGTTCTATTGGATTCATATAAAGAGTACCCTTAAATGGGTTAACTCTATTAAAGCGCTCTACCATTATATCCAATTCCCCCCTAGTTCTAGGTTGTTCCAGATTCAGTTCCTTATTCAAGGTCTTTGCTACTTTGTCTATATCTGAAGACTCTCTCAGCTCCTTTGACATAGCTAGGACAGACAGCAGGGTAGGCTCCCCAAGATTATCAAGGGGGACACGTGACAGTATCTTGCTCTCGAAATCTTCCGTTTGGGTTTTGCCATATATCTTGTCGGCTGTTTCCCGGTCAGTAATAGACAGCAAGCCCCTATAAAGCCTGCTGTCTACTATCTTACCGTCACTATTTCTTACTTTACCGAAATATTTACATTTCATATTATAGATTTTTACATACATCCAGCTCTGGCATAGAGTCCAGATTCTCTTCAAGTACCCTTTCTATAGCGTCGAAGTCATAATCACTTAAGCCTTCTAGTCCAGACTCAGAAAGGGCTTTCTCTGCCCCATCCAGATTCTCTATATCGAAAGGTACAGGATCATCAAATTCAAATCCTTCATAGGTATCTGTCTCAGGAAGAGCATCTGTCTCAGTGTTAGCTAACGGGTCTCTCTCCTCTACAGTTTCTACAGGCCCGGCAAGCTCTATGAATTCCTCAATAGTCTTGCCATAAGCATATATGGACTGACCTACTGGTATGGGCTTTACCTTCTGATAAAAGGGAATGACTGTATCATTTCTTACTACTTCTTTATATTTGACATATATGTCCGTACTTTTATCATTGATTACCTTGAATGCCCCTGGGGCCATACCGTCTGCAGGATAAAAGGTCTCTTTCAGATCATCTGATAATGAATCCAACATCACTGGGTTCAGCATGAAGCTATCAGTCTCATCAGCTGTGGCTATCAATACTTGCTCAGGGTTACTTACCACAGGTACAAGATTATTTGAATCTGCATTGTTAAGATAGAACTGAGGCATAAATCCTGCAGTGTCTGAATAGGCATTGGCTTCAATATCCTTCAGGGAGTCAACATACCCAGGTAATAGTAACTGTGCCTCTAAAGGAGCCAGATGAATAAATGAATTGGGGGCAAACTTCACTCCATAAGTATAAGCACAGTACCTGAGAAGATCCAGTCCTAGTTTCTTATATGTAGGGCTATCCGACATAACAAGTCCTCTCCAAGCATCTGTAAATCTCTCTCTGGCTATGGGGTTAATAGCACCTCCGTCTTCAAGACCAATAGTACCATTACGGGTCTTTGTCAGATTTTTCAGCAGATAGTTATCTCTTAGCTCAGGATCACTGTTAGATATCTCTACAAGTTCCCTTTCAAAGGTACCGTCTGCAAATCTGGCTCTATCGGTTATAGGGAAAGCCCTTTCTGACAATAGGTATTCCATAATGGATCTATTGATATTGGTAATCTCCCTATTAGAGAGCTCTTTTCTGGCTGAAGCTATTCCTATGTTATTCCTTATCGAAGAGAAATAGGGATTTAACTGAGGATAATAGTTTCTAAGCATGCTGATAGCCCCTCCATAACTCAAACCATACATTGCCTGTATATACTTTACTACAGGGAATGCTTCCATTTTCAGGCTATTCAGGGCATCCTGTCCTGAATAGACTTCCATGGTAAGTCTTGGAAGATTGATAAGCTTGGGCCTTCTATAGAAGTTCTCCACCCTCACACTTTCAGAATAGATTGATTCCACACTTACTGAAGGAGCCGAGCTAGCAGAGTCATATCTTGAGACAGATACATAGTCAGACAGATAATCTCCTATTGTAAATACCCTTCCCAGGTTCTCAAGCACCTTTAACTGTGTCTTATAATATGCCTTTGCATCCGACTTCTTCAGATCAGTCAGACTATCTACCAGCTCACCTGAGGTCAGGGAGGTATCCAAGGTATTAAGATCCACATTCATCTGCCTGGCCAGTTTGTTCTTATATTCTATCAGAAAGGATGTAAGAGGTTTCTTCTTACCAGACTTTTCATACTCTGAGAGGGTACCTTTAAAAGCAGGCTGATTGAACAGTAGGCCTATTTGTACTGGGCTGAAGCCAGATCTCACCATTGCCATTATAGCGTTGATAGTATCCATATTGGCTCCTAAACTGCCCAGTACTGGGTCCTTGGCATTATCTACAACAGCTGCAAGGTATTGTTTAACAGATAGATAGGTATTTTTAAAGTTAATCTGTCCAAATGGCTGGTTATCTATGCTAAAATGATAGTTCTTATGTATTGCACTAGGATAGTCTCTAAGGAGTACTGCATTTGATGACTGATTAGCAATCATTGGGATAAGATTCTTACCGGCCATGTTTCTCATGGCACTGTTGAGGTTACTTATAAATGATGCTATGCCACCTACATCGGAGCTTGACCTCTCAGCCAGAGACTCAAGATCTTTAGTACTCATCTTCTCAAGGATGGCAAGATTCTTAAACTTCTTCTCTATAGAAGGATTTGTGAGAATCTCTACTATTCTGGCAGCTCTCTTCTGCTCCTCAAAATTGGAGAAGATAAGCATATCCTTCGAATATTCCCTTGAAGTTATGGCCTTATAGATGAGATCGAAGTATTGATTATCCCTGCCTTGCTTACCCTCAGTTACCTCAACCATCCCCTCAGCGGTACTCTTAAAGGCCTTCTTATAGAAGAACAATTTATCCACATCGAGGTCAGAACCGGTAAGGGGAAATACAATCGGATTGGTTATGATTGTACCTCCTGCAGATACAGGTAGGAATCCCTTGATCCTTAGAGGTATAACTGAGTTAGCCCCCTCAGAAGGAATTCTGAAAGCGATGATTCTCCTCATTTCCTCCGGTACTATGGGGTTCCCCTTATCATCTACTGCATCTATATCGAGACTTCCATCAGGACCAAGCAGAGCTGGGATTAACTCCTTATATGTAGCAGGCATCAAACATTCTATATACTCAATGGAGCCATCCTCCCTGAATTTTACCTCCAGAGATTCTGCACCCTCTATCTTGAGCTGATTCTGTCCTAAGGATGAGGCCTGAATGAGGGCACCCCCCGCAATCATTTGCTTGGAGATCTGCTTAAAGGGAGCTATAACTCGTGGGGCTATTACGCCATCAGTAAGAGGATTACATAAGGGAATAGGTATCTCCCCATTCAGATTAGGTGTAACCGCCTTGATAGTATCCAGACTTGATCTGTTGTCCTCCCTCAGGGAATCAGCTATCATACTATAGAGGTTTCTGGGCTCATTATATAGCCTTTCAAGATCCTTATACGAGTCCTTGACTGATTCTATAGTCAGTTCGTCTACGATCTGTCTATCCTCAGGAGACATATAGGACAGAGTGATTCTTTTCATCTGTACCGCTACATTGGTCTCTGCATCCAGATAGTGCGGAGGAGTCTCTTGCTGGATTCCAAAACCTCTGGAGTCTATTCTATACAGAAAACCATCCCTTGGCTTTCCATCTCTCACAAACTGATCCCTAAGATTATTTGATACCTCTTTGCTGGTCTGTCCTTCTATTTTAAGTCTCCCCTCCATACCTACCTTTACAGCAGATTCAAACTGAACCATATCCAGGTTCTGCTCATTCATAAAATCAAGGATACCTTGTAGTTTGGGATTGCTCCTCACCATCGAAGGTATAAGAACCATGATAGAGTTCTTATTTTGGTAGGGTAACGGCATAACCGGGGCTTTATTACCATTTGCCATGTCTATCTGGGTATAAACAAACGGCTTGATAATCTGGAATATAGCAGTAGCTTCTTCAGCTGTAAGAGGAGCCTGGTCTTTGTTAGTTAGCTTTTGATAGACAGACTCATATCTATCCGTCCAAAGTTCAGGAGAGGAAGATTTCATGATATTCCTATAAGTATCCAAGGTCATAAAGGCCTCACCGTCGGTTTCATTGATAGCCTGCATGCTCTCCATAAGCCTGTCCCTGATATCGGAGTTGATTTTGCCGTCAGCTATAAGGGAGTTATATAGAGCAATCATGGAATCCTTGTAGGTATCAGGTACTACCGACTCTACATCCTCCACTATGGCCATTTTAAGCTCTGGAAGTACATCCTGGTCCATCTTTCTGGTAGCAGCATACCACTCCTTACCTCTTTTATAGAACTTTACATCAGACCCATAGAACTGAGGAGTAGTAGTCAGCATCTGCATCAGATAGATGTTGGCCAGATAGTCATTCCAAAAGAAATGGTTCAACTCTTCTTTAAGAGGACTCTTGAAATTCAGTTGGGATGAATCAAGATCAAGGTTCTCAGCTATCTTATCTAAAGCTGTCTTTACTCTTGTAACCTCGGATTCAGGAGTGGTTATGGTGATCTTATCAGCATCAGATAAGGCTCGCTGTATTTCAGGATCATTCAATAGGTCAGGATTGACAACTCTTATAGCATTGCCGAATGTTGCAAGAGCCTTCTTAAAAGCTGCCTCACCAGTAGCTGACTTCTTGAACTTGCCTACATTATCTGAGAATACACCATTGTCCTGTAGAACCTCCATAAAATGTTCGAACTCCCTGGATACTATTGGTTTTAATACCCCCTGTATCCAATCAGACAGCGCCTCTCTGTCACCTTGCAGCTCTTTATATCTCTGCAGGAAATTCTTACCATCTTCTCTATAATAGTTGAGCTGAGGAATGAAGGTGAATTCAGGTTTGCCATCATAATACTTTATAAAGGGTATATCCTCTCCAGCTTCTCTTCTTCTAGCCCTGTCGTTGATATCATTTATCTTGATAATCTCCTGATATACTACATTTTCAAGATTGCTCAGGATCTTCTCCTGGTAAGTTACAATATCATCCGAGTCATATCTTGGTGCCTGCATATACAGAACAGTCGTGGCATCTGACATAGTAGGCATCATATAGCTGGAGTAGGCAGGCCTGGCTTTTCTTTTATCTACAAAGGAGCCGAATTCTGATAGAGCTACTTCTATGTGGTCTGCAACTGTCCACTCAGAGTATACCTTACCCTTGTCATTATGGAGTACATTCTTATAATAGAAGTTCTCCCTCATATGTGATCTTCCTGGCTCAGCCAGTATATTCAACCAGTCATTATAATATCTTCCTGTCTCAGTATTGAAGAAGAACGGATATTTTTTGAAATGGTCATTCAAGTAACTCTCATAATCAGTGTGTATACCCTCTACCATATCTGATATGTAGCTGGGCAGTACATATGAGAATCTTGATTTATTACCTATCCTGATACCATTCTCGGTAGACTGTTCCATGAATCTGAAATTATCTGCCAGATCACTGAAGGCTTTATTGTACTTCTGCAACAGTTGGGAGGTATCCTGAATATCCTTATCCTTAGCTACCTTAGAAAGTAATGTCTGTAATGGATTCCATATCTTAGACAGGGGGTTTATCCTATCCATGTTAGCTTGGATAAGATATTCTATATCTCCCTCAAGTACTGGGAAACCAAGAGCATTGTAACCTTTAGTCAGCAGGTATACTATAGTATCCATGTTCCTCTGATCTCTCAGATAGTCCTGATATTCTGTAGCTCTTGATGAAGTATAGCCCTTCATCCCCTCTGTAAGATCTTTATTAAGAGAGGCCACCTTTGTCCTGTCTACTTTTGAGGATCCGTTATAAACAGCATCCTTATTTATAGTAAACCCAGACAGCAGATTCTTCTTTACAGTTCCCAGGAAAGCTCTTACAGAGTTATTCTTATTTAATGTAACTGCATCCTTGCTCTGTGTAATTACGTCAAAGGGCATGAAAGCCTTACTTACATTACTGAATATTGTAGTAGCCAGATCATTATCATCTATCAATCTATCTACGACACCTCTTAGCCATGGGTATATAGGTATATTCTCACTTAACCTGTCTATCAGCTCAGAACTGCTCTTTGTCCCAGCTGCCAGTTCTACTATCTTTGCATAAGTGAAGTCGGGTTCCAGATACCTTACCTGATAAAGGTCATCAATGTATAGTACCCCCTGATCATCCATCATCGGTATAGTAGAGAGAAAATGTCTTGCCAGGGCTGTAAGAGATTCATATCCTGATATAGTGGTAATGTCCAAACCAAAGTGTTCCTTAGGATTGTTCTCTACATCCTCCTGAGACTCTATATCTGCTATCTTCAGGCCTTCCGATCTTCTTAATCTTCCTCTGGCAGCACTTATAAGATCCCAATAGAACCTGCTTATCTTATCATAAGAATCCTGTATATATCTTGCTTCATCTTCTACTTCAGCTTCATTGTACTCAGGATGATTTGCCTGAACAGCTTCTCTTATAGCTTCGAAGTTATCGTATTCAGAAGTATATGGGTCTATACCGGATGCCTTCATCTCTTCGAGAATCCTGGAAGGTCCATAATCTCGTATAAAATCCAATCTGTTTATAGACCTTGGCGGGACATCTTTGTCGGCAGCCTCCCTTTCTATAAGAGCTGTGACATATTTTCCAAACAGGCTTGTAATGAAGTTAATCCTGTTACCTCTTTCCAAAGGATCCCGGAAGGCTTCCTCAAAAGGAGATATAAAATCTTCTGGCAGGGATTCAACAGAAATCTCCTCAGGTATGGGAGCTTCCGATACCTTGACAGCCTGATATTTACTCTTTAGTGTATCAAGGTCCTTGAAATCAGACTCCTCTATTTTACCCTCTTCCTGAAGTACCTGAAGCCTGTTAGCTAGTATATACTTGTTTTCACCAAGGGCATTGGCGAGTTCCCCAATGAGTTTATTAGGGAACCCGCACTTTTTAGTTACAGCCATATTAACAAATAATTAATCTTTCCTTCTCAATTTCACTTAACTTATTGAAATCCTCAACAGAAATGTCTTTTCTTCTTAGACTTTCCTGTTGCTCAGGTTCCAATGTCTCAAAGGTAAGAATTTTTTTCTTATTTTCCAAATCTATTTGCTCTTTTTTTATAGGTGCAGTAATATTTTCCTTATTACTGAGAGAAGGCCTTACACTGACTCTGCCTACAGAAAAAGTATTGATAGTTATTGGGGTAGTACTTCTTTGAGTATTACCTGAATTGAAGGCTCTTTCTATATTGCTGGCAGTTCTTCTGTCAGTTACCAAATTACCAGTATTGTCCTTCCAGCCTTCAGTAGTCCTTGTATATACAGAGCCTTTGAAGGTAACTGTATCAGGGTTCTTGAGCGTATTCTCTACTACTGCCTTAGTTTCCTTCGTACCTTCCTGATTATCAAATACAAACCAGCTTCCATAGATCTTGGGACTGTCTATATCTGTATATAGTATACCAGAATCAAAGTAATACCCTTCATACCGAGGGTTTTGTTCGAGTAGTCTTACAGATACCTGGAACTTGGGATTGAAAGTGGCTAGGGATCTCAGGATGTTATCCTTGACTGCATTTCTGTCAAGGGTACTTTTACCTCCAAGAGCAACAGCTTCATTTATTACCACTGGTCTCAAGGTTTCAGCATAACTGCCATCCTCCTGCTGTTCCTTAAAGATAAGGGATCTTTCTCCTATTCTACTCTGAGTTACCCTCATATATATACCGGGAAGGTGCAGGGAAGACTTGAGATTTAAGATAGCCTCCTCTGCTTCTTCATTGTTGGAAGAATCAATAAGTCTATCTATATTTGACAAGATAGATCCCATAATAGGATTATCTGTGTCGGTAAACTTGATATCAGTACCAAAAGAAGCTGTTTTGAGAGGCATTATCTTGTATCTTCCACTGGGAGCCTTTACTAATAGAACTGGGCGGCCATTGTACTTATCAAAGGAAGTTACAGATGTAGATAGATTATCTCTTGCTACCACACCCTTGTTATTATAAATCTGTCCATCTACTACGACTCCCAGAGAGACCTTACTGTCCCCTATAAAATCTCTATTGACCACCGATATATCGGGGGTACTTCTTATAAAGGTCCCATCATTTACCGAGGCAACAGAAGTGGTTATCTTTGATACTACCAGTCCCTCTCTTTTCTTGGTAGATAAAGACTTTGAGAGAAGCTCCCCAGCCTTTTTCAGCAAAGGTACGGTAGTTTTCTTATAAGATGGGGCTGCCCCTATTATTTGAAATCTCTTTGTCTCTTTATCTTGAACAGCCAAAAATATAGGGATACCCCACTCTTCTGGGTTGGGTCCCTGGAATTGGGGATCTGCAACGAAGTGTATGGTAGTTCCTACTGGAATAGTGTTATTCCTTACATAATCAAAGGCCCCATACTCCTTTAATTTGTGATATATCTCAGTGAAGTCAGTAGGGATTCTATTTTCATCATAGATTTTCTCCCACTCTGCCCACTGAGGACTATCCGGAAATATAAGAGCATTACTACCCTGTTTGAATTTGGCAGCCTCCTTGTGTATTTCAGGCACAGCAGTATATATCATAGATGTAGAGGAGCCTCTCGTAACAGGGGAAGCCGCAAGGTCAGTGGCCTCTTTAACAGTAATGGGTACAAGAGGTTTGTCTACTTGCTCTTGTGGTACCTTTTCAGCAGGTTTACCTAGCGGTGTAGCTCCCTCCAGAGTAATATCATCCGGGATCTCCAGATCATCAAACTCGTTAGGAGTTTCAGATGCTTCTACAAAATCAGGAGCTGACATAAGTCTTTTTTGCTCTTCTTCCGCCTTCCTCAGGATAGATTCTACCTTATCCAGAACATCATCTGTGAAAGTTTCCTCTAAACCCTGAGGTATAGAGGCTTCTGCCTGCGCATAAGCTGCCTCTAGTTCCGGGCCATATATCTCCTGAACAGATTCAGGATCAAATACAGCAGCATTCTTAGGAGCAGACTCTATGACATTGTCAATAAGATCTTGGGCCGCTCTTGAAACAGGGTCCCGCTTCCTTGAGGCCTCTTTCTCAGCTATCTTCTTAGTCTGGTTGGCTCTTGTCAATATCTTCTTCGCTTCACCAAGCTTGGTGCTGCCATCTATAGTTGGATTAGAAAGGACCTCAGACAGGTCCTCAGCACTTAAGGCATCGGAGAGTTCAGCTAGTGTAGTTGCGTCATCCACCCTCTGAGAGATATCTTTGGCTTTTTGTTTAGTCTCCTCTACCTTTACCTCTGCATTTTTCTTCTCCTTTTCCTTATTTAGTTTTGTGTTAAGTTTTTCAGGTTCCGAAAGATGTCGGTTATATGTATTTATTCCGTTGGTAAGGGAGATACTCATCCTTACTATATCAGTAAGATCCCTTTTGGCCTGGCCCTTGTCGATAATCTCGCTGTTGTCTACAGCAGTATTTATAAAGGTCTGTATATTCTTGAATTCCCCTTCCTTTAACAGAGGAACTCTATTAGAACTGTCAGACAACCAACTTACAAAGTCTCTCTGCTTTTGCGTGAAGCTATCAGATAAGGCATTAAGTGGAGCTATTACATTTTTGCTTAGAGATCCCTTAAGAGCCTTAATCCTGTTCTGCCAGTCATCTATCTGGGTTCTTATGTATACCATTTCATCCATGGCATCATCTGAGAAGACATCCCCATAAGTAGTTCTTATATTTCTGGAAGTCTGGCCGAATAATTCTATGGTATTAAGAAGATTCTGGGCATTTCTCTGATAGGTCTCATATATTTCCTGCTGAGTGAGATTATCCATCCAGCTTATACCACTTTCATCTGTGGCAGCATCCCTTATATCATCTATAAAGCTCTTATCATCAGGCTGGGCCATCCAATCCTGTACCTGTTCCTTAAACAGGTCTAGCTTACCCGCCTTTTCTATAGCTATCAGATCATGGACAAGCTGTCTATGCTCATAGTTCTTGAAATTAAACGGATCTGTAGTGGCACTATTAAGTTTGGCCTGCATTGCTGTATTAGCCACCATAGAATTCCATTCTGCTTCAAACTTGGGGGATTGAACTCGTTGATTAAGATAGTCTACCAGCTTTTCTGCTTGGCGAGTGTTCTCCTTTGACTCCTTGTATTTATTCAAGGCTTCCCAGTTAGCTGTAACTCCAAGCTTTCCATTGGACTTTCTTCTGACTATAGGCATAGGAGTAGCACCCATCATGGCACCATATGCAAACTCAATCCAGTTGTCAGTATTGGCATAAGTATCTACCAAGCCATCCCACATTGATTTGAAGAATCCGGAAGTGTCTTCCTCAGCCTGCTTGTCATACCGATCAGCTATAAAGGAATCTAGATCTCTTGCTCTCCATATACTTGATCCCTCAGCTATAGCGGACTGATTCATTTCTTCAAGACCTTCTGTAGCAGGGGAGAGTATAGTGGCACCTAATCTTTTGGCCCTATCAAGTCCTTTACCTGGAGTACTGAAACCCCTCTTGAAGTCCCCTTTGATTCCAGCTACAGACTTATTAGCCTTGAATCCTCCACGGAACAGCCGTCCGAACTGAATCCAGTTAGATATGGCAAGCAGTGGAATATTCATAAGCATGTCCGCATTACCCATTTTAAGGGCTTCATCATGAATCCTACTCCTTATCTCCATCCATCTGTCCTGAACTATGGAATCATAAGCTGCCTGAGTAGCTTGCCTATGTCCTTCATAGTCTATTATCCTCTGACCTTCTGGAGAAATAACAGTAAAATCATCTATGGATACTCTTGATAAAGCTTCTCTCTGGATCTCTCTTTGGACCTCAGGGTTACTCATGAGTTCCTGGAATTCAGCCTGCCTTGCCTGTACTTGAGCCTGCTCATATTCCCTGGAATTATTGGCGGCTTCGAAGGAACCTTCACCTATAGCTGACATAGTAGAAACTAATGCTTGGGTTCCTATTCCTGCGGCCTTAGTCTGCATAGTAGCCTTGGCAAGTTCAGCACCAGCTCTTGCAGCATTACCTATCTGACCAGCCTTGTTTATAGTAGCTACTCCTGAGCCTATCTTCTGAGATATGCCTAATGATTGGAACATGCCTGAGTATGCCTGTCCTGATAGGGCTGCACCTATCATGAAACCTGCATTCTTTATCAGATTATTGGACAGGTTACCTGCAGAAAATGTTGTCTTCCATGGATGCTCCTCTTCATACTTGGTAATATAGATAGGGGCCTGCTCACTTACATAGGTATCCCAAGAATCCATGGCTCTGGTTACGTCATTATCCCAGAGAGCACTGAATCTACCCTCCTGAGCACCCTGACCTATACCATATAGCAGTCCTAAGGTACCTCTTGCAAATGTAGTACCTGCCAGAGACAATGCTCCCCCAACACCAGCAGCTACCTTAGACAGTGCAGACTGTTTTTCAGCCCTTAGCTGATTCAGGGTCTTTTCTCCTGATAGCAGATCTGTGACGTCTAATTCCTTGTCATATTTGCTTTCACCAAAACCTTCAGGAACGAGATTACCGATGGCACCACCTATAGGAACCACATCCTGAGTGACGGAACGTCCCCAGTGGGTTTCTTCCATTGCTTTATTGAATTCTCTGGCGGCTCTTAGTTCCTCTTCGGTTGCCCTTCCCAGACCTTTCATACCTTGAACCTGGAAAACCCCATCCGAAGATGGGGTTTCCTGCATATTGGTTCCTGTTTTATTCTCCAAAACCATAATAATCGTCAAATGTTATTGAGCCTGCATAACCCACGTTTCTCATATCCCCATTTGTAGAGGGAGCTGTAGGTACATTATCCCACTGTTCCACTATAGGAGCTATATTCTCATAGGCAAGGAACTGCAGCATTTCTCCTTCCAGATTTCTTCCTGAAATCATTTCATCAGCGTAACTTACATTTGCCAGTTGAGGACCATTCGGAGTAACTATGTAGACTGCCTTAGCAGGTCTGCCGTTTACTCTCACATTAGCCCCATAGAGATTATCCGACAGCTTTATAAGGTCATTTCGAGACAGTGAGTTCATCTCCTTGAACGGAGTGTTCTTCCACTCTCTTACGAAAGAAGATACCTTTTTAGCCGCATCTCCGAGAGCATTGTATTCCTGACCAGCATCTTTCATCTTATAGACATTGCCACCGGCAGTCACGATGTTACCTTCAGAAGTAAGCTGTATCTGACCACTCTTCAGGATCTCTTCGTATTCAGCTTTGCTGACAGATTTTTCCTTACCGTTAGGTTTTACCCGGACGAAGTTATCCTGACCCTTCGAGGAGAGTATGTTCTCCTGTACCGTCTTATCCAAGTTGATAGGGACAGCACTGCTATTATAGGAGGACAAAGCACTTTCAAGACTTGCTCCATAGTCGATAGCTTCCTCCCTATTGTTAGTCAGGCCTGAGTAAGAGGAAGCCAGAGCTTCTCTCGTACTATTAGTAGTGGTATTCCACTCCTCAAGCTCTCTTCTTGCCTTATTATATTCTTTCTCAGCTGCCAGATATTTGAAATATCCTGCACTGCTCGGAACATCCCTGTCTACTGCTTCCCTTCCTCTGGCAGCACTTGCCTGCATACCTCTGGATATATCAGCCAATCCACCCTTTATTTTTGCATCTGTCTTGGCTGAGTATATTGAGCTAAGAGAGTTCCTTCTCTTTACATACTCAAGGTATTCAGACAGGTTAGGATTCTCCTTGAGGAGATCCTGCATCTTTTTCTGTGCCAGTTGTGCCTGATCCTGAGCCTTCCTTATCTTTTCAGGAGCTTCCTTTGAAGAGAGGGCTCTTACTGCTTCCGTATCACCCACAGTATTCAGCTGTGTCGGATTGTTAAGAAGAATAGGAGGCCTCGCTCCTGAACTGCTACCAGTATTCTTAGCTGCTGCTCTCCTTGCCATAGCAGCTTCCTGCATACTCATCTTGAGCATCCAGTTGTCAGCCATCTGATATTTGTCATCACCTATGGCATTCCATAGACCTCTTGCAGTATAACTCAATGCTTCCTGTTGAGCCTGTGGATTATTCCATGCCCTTATAGGAGCAGTCACCTGATCTACTACTGTCCTTAGCTCCTCAGGAGCAGTGGGGTCCCCTGATACTGCACGCTGTATCTCATCGGCAGTGTAACCTGTTCTCACCCTGGTCTCATAATACTGCCCACCCAGAATACTTCTCCACTTTCTCGGGTTCTCCCTTATCTCTTTGGACAGTGCAGAAGCTGCCTGTGCCGCAGATCTCTCAAGATAGGCTCCTGAATAGGTAGCAGGAGTCAGTTCAGGATTGGCTATGAGTTCACTGAGAGCTATCTCATCCGCACCTCTCTCAATCAATGTAGTAGGGTCCTTAGCTCTCATTTCTCTTTGTAACTTGGAGAGTTCAGCCCTTCTCTGATAAGCCTGTTCTATAGGTACTATCTCCTCAGTATATCTTCTCTTGGCTCCAATAAGTGCCTGTCTGCTATCAGGCTTCAGACCATTCTGTGCGAGAGAATCAGCAGTACTCTTCAGAGCATCCGCATATTCCTTATATCTTGCATAGGTATCCTGATCTATCTTACTGTCTGCCAGTCTTTCCCATTGGGCAGCATTATTAGCCAGTTCTCCATAAGCAGCTTCCTGTGCATTATACTCCTCGGTATAAGCTGCCAGTGGTTTCAACATCTCATCATAAGAGAACGGCTTGAATCTACTGCCTATAACGAATCCATATGCCATATCTTATAATTTGATATTAAGTTTACCTCCCTTTTTCTTCTTGCCAGCATACTTAGCATATCCACTTCTATCCAGCATAGCTTTAAGCACACCTGAGTCTGCTAGACTCTGCAACATATTTCTCTGATATTCTTCACGACCTATATCTCCCAGGGAATCAAACATTCCGGTAAGGTTAGCACTTATTGAATCTCTCTTCCCCTGTCTATCCTGTCTGTAACGGTTCTTCTCAAGACTTCTTAGTCTTGCTGCTTCAGAGGCAGCCTGCATAGCCATCTGGGCATTAGCAGCTTGGGCTCTATAGTTCCCCTCGCTGTTAAACTGATTTGTACCTCTGTTGAAGGCTTCCACCCTTTCTTTCTGGGCCTGGTTATATTCCTCTGCCTGTCTGAATAGATCACCAAGTTGATTTTGTGCATTGTAATCAGCACCCACCAAACCTGCCATAAGAGCAGCCCGGTTGCCACCTGAGGCATTTGCCAATGCCCTCCTTGTAGCAGCTGACTGTGCATTCAGCTTGTTAGTATAGAAGTCTCTATCGAAGGGCCTGTATGTAAGATAATTTCCTACCGGATTGAAATCAATATCCCTTCGTGAGTTCAGGATCATATTAGCCTCCTGGAAATCAGGTCCATCTACTGGAGTTGCTATAGATGCCAGAGTACCGAAAGCCCCTCCTACTGCAGGTATATATCTCATCCATGCCGGGCCTCTTTTAGAATCAACCTGCCTATTAGAGTTTAGAGCCTTGATTCCTTGGGAATACGTATCAGACATGGCAGAATCTATGTCACCCAAGTCAATCAAGCCCTGATTATAGGCTATATCCATATCTCTGGATAGATCATCTCCCCATGCCAGGAGTCTTCCCCCTTTGGCGTACCTGTTATTTTGAGCTCTGTCCTTTTGCGTTTCTTGAGCTATCTGTAGTTTCAATATACTATCTATCAATCCATTTTTACTTATTGGATCATTGGGCCTCTCCTTGGATTCCTCTGCCGCTTTTTCAGCAAGATAGGCATAAGATTTACCTTTATCTTTAGTTGGCAGGTTTACCATCTCCAAGGCATTCTTATCTGCAAACAGTCTATTACTGAATATATAATCATTGAACTTTACTTCCCCTTCTTCTACGAGGTTAGGAACCCCATTATAATCCACACCTTGAGGTATTCCTTGATTAGGATTGGTCTCATGAGATCCCCCAGTATTGAATAGAGTCACTCCATTAGTAAAATCAGTACCATCAGTCCCCAGTTCCCCCCCAAAGGCATGACTCCATCCTCTTGCATTCTGAGCAAAGGTGGCTCTCTTTCTTATGGTAGCACTCGGACTATTCTTGCCTCTTCTTATACAGGCCTCTGTTACCTTGCCCCCACAGTAGGCTGTAAACTTACCCCTGTTTTTCTTCTTAATATGGATGTTTCCCCCATCAGATAGGAGGTCTCCTCCGAAAGCTTTGAAGTTGGTGGCTACATTAAGATCGCTTTGGGTATCTATACTATTGGCCCTGTTATTAAAGGATTGTATTACTCTCTGATTGGCATTATCTATCTCAGCATTAAGCTTCTTGGCTTTACGTTTGGCTTTACGTCTGGCAGCACGGGCACCGAACAGACCTCCGAGACCTCCTACTACACCACCTATGAGAGCTCCCCAGGGACCTGCTGCTGCTCCTGTGCTGGCTCCAGCTAAAGCTCCTGACCCTGCTGCTCCTCCGACACTTCCATTGAGAAGGTCTTTATAGTTTACGTGCTTGATATTGGTATTATCCCCCCACTCAGACATAAGTGAGTCGAAATCATTGGATTGTACTTGTCTATTGGCTTGAGTATCAATGGAATCCTCGATCTCTGATGTATCCTTTATGCTGGCACTCTGAGCAATAGTTCCTATAAGTCCGCTTGCTCCGCTTGTAACCATAGAGGCCTTATCTCCTGAACCCATGCTGGCCCAGCCACCTCCTGCATAAATATTAAGGGGTTTGAGGCCGCGCCTCTTGATTCTTTTATTACTCATAAGTAATTAATTTTGTACAAATATATGAAAAATATTTTAATTATACAACTGGTTTACATAAAAAATTAGAGTGGATATACTAAAATAGTTTGCCCACTCTAACAGTCTTATTCAAAGATATGTACCACCAGATCATGGAGCTCCATTCTTTCTGAGCCAGGATTATCCTTATATAGAGTTACCTTAGCCCAAGGACCCCGGATTCTATCCCTGTGGTTGGATTTATCTCTAGGAATCGGTATCCTCCACATTCTGAACTTTCTCCTCAGAGATACACTATCTTTCGTAAGCATGCCCCCAAGGGATTTGCCAGTCTTGTTATTAACAGGAACCTTACCAGTGTCCTGATAGCCCTCATCTGATATTACTTGCACTGAATCAAAGGTATTCATAGAGTCCTTATTCTCCTCATGCACAGTGGCTCTCCATTCTAAGGTATTGAATATCTTGTCAAGGGGTTCATCCAGATTCGATATAACTGTCATACTGTAAGGCCTCTTAACACCAAAGAAGGTATTGTACTCTCCAGTATTTTGCTGCCATAGCTTATGATTTTTCAGGGAGAAGAACTTTCCCTTCAGATTAATCATAAGCGGGATATTATCATAATCGAAGAATGAGACAAACTGCCCTATAAGTTCTGAGAAACATACTGTAGTATCTCTAGAATTACTGATGAAGTAAATATCGCTGTTAGTCATATTGTAGAAGGCTACAATATTCTTGAAACCTTCAACCGGATCAGCATTCCATTTATCCAAGGTACTTACAGAATCCACCCAGGTCCTGAAACTTAGCTTGTCAGACAAATCTACTGGGCCTTCTTGATTGAACAGGTATATACTATTGGTGAGGTCATCTACAAAGTATAATCCATTAGGAGTAGTGATGATAGACCACTTGTTAGAGGAGCCTATACCTGTAGATAGGTAGGCCTTTCCTTCTATCTTGCCACTATTCATCAGTTCTACCGGGACTGAACCTGATCCTGCTCCCTCGGTCAGCATCTGGGCATAAGAGTTGAAATAGATCCTGCTTATACCTCTGGGCTGGAAGCAATATATCTCATTGTTATACTTTCTTATAGCCTCTATAGCCCCCTTATCCCCATCAAAATCCATGGTAGAAGCCAATGTTAGATTGGTCCATGTATCTATATCCTCTCCAAGAACCTTAGTTTTTGTCCAGGTTATTGATGTAGGGAATCTGCTTAGAGAGAATCTCTCTGAATTAAGAGCCCTGTAAGTAAAGAAATTATTATTTTGAGTATAAGCTGAATTCAATAGATTGAAGTTGGTAGGTCTCATAGGAGTATTATCTATTGCTCCTCTATTCTGATCATACCTTCCATCTATATTTACTCTGGTCTCACACATAAATGAGAGAATATCAACTACACTGTTCTGGTCCTTCTCAGCAAAGGGATAGGTCTTCAGACAATCGTACCTCTGGAAATAGGTATCCCCTTCAGTATATTTGATAGTAATATTTTCATCCAGGTTTACTGGACGGCCACAAGGCACCCAAAGGTTATTCTCAATAGCCTCTTCTGTATTACCCCCGAACCTAGCCTCACTTTTAACCTCCTTATACAGCTCAGCAAGCCATAAGTAATCATACTCGCTTTGTCCTGATATTATATCCTGACGAAAGTATGCTCCGCCTGTAGAGAAGGACTCTTCTTTCAAGGATCCGGCTACTACCTTATAGTAAGCCCCCTGCTTACCATAGGAAGTTTGATCAGCTGCTATAGGCTCTGTTACAAATCTATAGACCTCACCATCTATGACAGTAGACTCTCGCCAGTCCTTTGCCCTAGGCAACCTTGCAGAAGTTATATAAAGCTTCTTGGCATTGGAGTCCCACCAACTTGCTGGACGCTGGGGAGTGTTTGGGTAATACACAGTGGTAAATGTTCCAGACTCCTTGATAACTGGTGCATATGGTCGGAAATCATGTAAATTTATAGATGCAGGAGCAAGACCTGGATCTACTGAATCATCCCAGAATGGGGCATCCCCGTCTATACCTATACTGGCATTAGCTTCAAGAGCTGGGAGAATCTTCTGTTTTCCAGATTTTGTATAATTCAGAGCAAACACTGCATGTGGGGTGGACTTATATTTCATCCTGATACCATCGGTGCTGAAACCATCCGCCTCACTTTTAACCAGGTCTTTCCAAGACTGCCCTTCTACTCTGGTGAGGTATACCAGCTTAGAAGGAGCCCCTCCTCGTTCCTCCGGGAATAATTGTACTACAGGTATAGGATAGGAAGTCTTAAGCAGATCATATGCTCCGCTTCTGCTACCGAATCCTGACAGTACTGTATCTATGTTACCATAGTAGGACATATCAGGAAGACTGGAATTTAGTGGAGCAGGAATCTTTACCATAGACACTTCATTAGAATTAAATATCTTGGCTTCAGTGATACCTTGCCTATTACCGCTTCCATCTGTAACATCATATTCCTCCCCATCAGCAGTTTTCATGATTAGTTTACCTGCATCCCAAGGAATATCCATATATTCCGAAAATGAGGAGAATCTTATATTAGAGAATATCTTATACTCCAGCTCTGCTGATTTGGTTTTCCCTTCTTCTGGAGTCCCGAAATTATTCAGGGAGCCATTCCTATGCCATGTATAGATCGGGAAATAGTAGTAATTATCCTTCTCTTTATCTTTGGCATTATGTATCAGGTCAAGGTACCTGGCACTGGTAAGATTTACAGTACCTCCCTTAACCGACATATTGGGGAAGGACCTATCCAGATTGTATGGCCCTCCTCCCAACGATCCCTCAGGAGGAGTAGTGGTAGTTACAACAGCTTGGCCATTACTGCCGGACAAGTTTATCTTACCGACTATTCTGAACTGTAGTTTAGAGCTGTCCAGGCTTTGTACTTCAGTATCAAACTCTATATCAGGGGAATGGAGAGTAAGCACAGACTGATCTATAAAGAAACTGTTTGGATATAACAGTGAATAGTCTGAGCTACCTCCGTCCCTGTTCCAATAAGCTGTTGCTGGATTGGAATGAGCCCAAAGACCTTGGATCTCTGCATTCCATTGGTTATTATTTGGCAGTGAATGATTATGCCTGAATTCAAGAGGTGCAGATATGAAGGATTCTACCAGCTCCTCATACTTTCTATAAGTATAGGGCCTGAAATACCAGGAAGACTGTGAGAATGGAGAGTTACTGCTTCTATCCCTCGACGAATAGACAGTAGGATTTACAACCCCTTGACAAACCACCTCCCTATCCTGCATCTGAGGATATACGACCACTCCCCTGACCCTCTTGAAGCCATACTCATTTCTCAGAATAGTAGCTACACTAGGAGGAAGAGTTACAGAGGCTTGTATCAGACCTACATTTGAGGTAAGGTCATTTTTGATAGTAAGGTCACATCTTTTATCCCCTACCCATACTGTTTCTGACCATCTTCCTGTTTTATATTGGAACTGCAGACCGAAACGGTACCACTCCCTTGATTTGAAGGTAGTGATGTCCTCAGAGGAGTTCTTAAGTTCATTATTGAAAGGATAGACTCCTGATATCGGGGCAATTATATCCTTGGTTTTTCTCTCAAAGGTAATCTTGGCCCCCTTAATCATCTCCTTCATGTCTCTGGAGATACTTTTCTGAGTCAGGGTATAATTACCTAGGAATAAAGTACCGTCTTTATGGGCCATTGTCCCAGCAGTAATCTCTTCGCCACCAAGATATAAGAGAATAGTAGGGTCTACAAGATCTCCCTGTGCCCCAGAGTCAGTAAATATCTTGGTCGGATTATCCGTAATAGGTATATCCGCTACCCTTCTGACTGTAGGGGTAGAATCCTTGCTTGTCCTATGTATGGAATAGATTCTGATACAAGAGAAGTTTATATCAACATCATCTATACGTATGTCAAAGCTGTTGCTTACCTTGTCCTCAGGACTGGCACCCCTGTTATTATAGGATATATAATAGAGAGGAGTAGTATAGAATATGTTAGATTCAGCTCCATAGAGATTATAATAGGAGAAGGCATACTGTATAGTACCTGGGGAGAATACACCAGAGGCAGTGATATTCCTCTTTACTTCAATCTTCTCCCTCATCTCTAGCTCAGGTATAAAATTGAAGGAATTATCGTTCCACTTATACCTTATATCCTCAGGAGCCGTTATATTGATAACTCTAGGCTGGTTTATACCGTCTACCCAGTAGACCTTCTGAAGATCCTCATTCTCATAGATAGGCAAAGACTCTATAGGTGATGTAGTCTTCAGCCCTAGAGACCCATGATATAATAGCAGATACTCGAAACCATCATCTACATATTTAAGCCTGTAGATGGAAGTGACATCATTATTCTGAGTAAAAAGAATCAGGTAGGGGTCCAATACAGAGTGCCCTACAAAGTTCCCTTCCAGGATATCAGGAATTTCCTCATAGTCCTCTATATAAAAGATATTCCTATCACTTCTACGATCAAAGAATACCTTTTTACCCCTTGAGTAATTTACAGTATCAATGGTGAATCCCTCAATCTTGAAAGACTTGTCCAGATCTATGTAGCCGGAGCCGTTGATAATGTCTATCTCTTCATTCTGTCTCTCCCCATCAGGTTCAACCCAATCTATAGTTACCGTAACCACTGTATCTTTTGGGGGATTGGATATGGTTAGAATATGCCTGACTGTATCAGAGCCTTGAGAACTGTACCTATAAGTTATAGGTATCAATATCTGATCCTTCCATTTTATCTCTTCATTACCCCTCTCATTGGTAACTGACAGCAGAGTAGATCCATCTCGTGCTGAGATTCTTATGTTGTGATTCTCAAAGGCAAAATTGGGATCTGCCTTAGAAGGGGACAGATCCCTTTTCATGCCTTTGATAACAAATTGTTGTGCTTTTGCTCCCATCAGTATTGAACTCTTATACGCTCTTTTTCACCTGACTTCTCGAATCCATCCCTGAACTCATTGAATCTGGGAATAAGAGTATTCCACATATTAGTGATACTTTCCATTTCAGAGAGAGTAGGCATAACCAGCTTATTCTGAGCTTGCCCCACATAGAAGGCATACTCCTGTTGAACATTCTGCAACACAGCCGGCTGTATCTTACCCATATCGAACAGTATAGTAAACCACTGTTTTTTGATATAATATTCAAGAGCTCTTAAGATAACAGGATCCTCAGGTATCATGGGGTATCCTTCCTCATCTGTAGTTATAACCTTATAGGCTACCTCAAGTTCTCCCTCTCTCTTATTGAGATATATATAATCTCCCTGTACCTTGAAGGTGGGTTCATCTTGTATTCTATCCCTCCCCTGAGCCATATGGAAGTTATCGGTACTACCCCTCAGGCATCGCCCACTGCAGGTTTCCCTTATCTGGGTTATACTGGTCTCTCCACAAGGAATTCTGGCTCTATAGTTCTTTACAGGCACTTTAGTTACTCTTTCCTCAAAGAGTCTGGGCATTCCTATTATACCAAAGAAATCTACAGTATAATCAACAGCCGTCTCAAAGGAGAGGTCTTGCATGAGCGGGTGCCTTAGCAGCCTGTCAAGTATTACTTTTATGCTTATGTTCTTTTCCATACTGATAATTTAGAAAGGCATCTATGAGGCCCCTCTTTATATTTTTTGATAGTTCACGCTTCAGATCCTTGTTAAGCTGAAACCCATAATAGGACTTATTGGTATATGTAGCCTTAGCCTTATTATAGAAGGTCTTAAAGATCTCTTTGGATTCATATTTAACCAGAGTCTTGTTCTTATAAGACTCCTCATCCTCATACCATAATTTGAGAGTTTTATCCCAATCTATCATGGTCCTGAATATTACCTTACCATCAGGTCCTATTCTGGGAGTCATGATGGCCTTCCTTAACTCAATATCACCCATTCTCATAGGGAAAGTTATCTCCTTCCCCCTGACAAATAACTCTGCCAGGGCTGTATTGATCTTTCTGATAATTGCGAAATATTGACTTTCCGTCAGAATATATTTCTTCTCTCTAGGCTTGGTTCTTCTATAGAACTTATAGAAGTCATACACACCGTATGAGTTGGTTATCTTATGCTTATGAGGCCCTGATTTATGAAGAGCCATAAACTCACTTAGATTCATTCTTTACCTTAGATAAATCATCCGCAGCATTGTTTACATTATCTTCAGGCTTATATACTGCTGGGATAAGTTCTTTGACTATGAGTTCAATCAGAGGAGGAACCAATGCAGGTTCCAGCGGGTATTCCCTATCCAGAAGAGGTTTTATGTGGCATGCTTCAGGATCTCCTGAATTTATGATATTATCACATTCCAGCTCTGATGCCTCCTTGAAGTCAGCAAATACGGCATTGAGCTTTATCTGCTTCAGATATTTATGCTGAGGATTACCTGATTTAAGATGCAGTCTGTTATCAGGTCCTTTAGTAGCATAAATTATATTGGTCAGCCATTTGTTGATCCCCACGTAATTGAATCTGTCCCTACTTACCATGGTAAAGTATATGGTAGTAAAGTCTTTCATAGGGAAAATTCTCTTGGTTCCTATGTTCATGAAGGATGGGATTTCATAAGAACTCATAAGCCGAGGGCCTGTATAGCATGAAACATCCTCTATATCTGGTTCCTCAAGAGGCAGGCATATAGTCTGATAATTGGACTCGGGTACAGGCTTCTTAAGATCTGAACCATATCGTTGCTTAAGAAGAAAGGCTCTGTATTTGTCTGCTAAAAATATAACATGTTCCTCTTCAAAGTATCTGTCATCCGAGGAGTTCTTAATCTCATCAAGAACCATATATACTATTTCTCGTAATGTCATATAGATAGTACTAATGATTTTTTATTAATAAAGTTATTGTGTCTGGATCTGGCTAAGGCCCCACAATCTGTGCATCTATACACTTTAAATCTGGAAGCACGCGTATATACATTATCAGGGGTCTCTTCTATATGGGTAGATCCACATACAGGACATACAGGCTTATTAGAGCTTATATACAACCCTGCATTGGGATGTCTGGTAGCCCAAGGTCTCAGTTTAATATAAACCTTTTCAAGTATCTGGACATCCTTCTTGTTATATTTCTCCATATAGATGAGAGCATTCTCATCCCCCTCAAGGCATCTCTTCCATAGATCAAAATCAGTTTCATCCTTATTGGGAAAACCAAAATAAGTAGCTAAAGCATCCAATTTATTAGAACTAAACCCGAATACCTTAGCTGAGATCTCTTTGGTGTCTACTTGCTTGTAAGGGGAACAGGGGGGCAGTCCATGTATAATAAACCTTGAATTCATCTTAGGTACATCAAACCTCTTCCCATTATGAGCAACTACTATATCAGCCTCATCAAGGAGTTTCCACAGACTCTCAGTGATCCTCTTATCATTTTCTTCTAATATCTCATCCCTGGTAAGTCTGTCACTATATATTTCTTTATTACCGACCCACTTAGCAGACCAACATATCATAAACCACTCTGATATGGTTTGATCTAAAGATATATTCTCTTTCCATCTCCTCCATACATAAGCTTTCATGGGAGAAGTCTCTATGTCAAAAAGTAGTATCTTTGGTCCAGTTTTTGCCTCCCTGTTTCTATGGAATAGCTTCCGGGCTGAAGTTATCTCTTCTGTAGTATAGCCATATCTTGCAGCTACAGTTCCAGCTCCCATAGTAGCTAGGTAAGGCTTTTTTTTCAAAAGGGACAAAGCCCTTTCTATTCTGTTCTCCATATAGGTTATATTAAAAAACTCCTACAAATATAAGTAAATTATACCATATTTGCAAGAGTTTAAATAATTTTTTTATTTGATGAGTATATTTTCATTCTCAATTTCTCTAGGGGCACCCTGTTCTGAGAACCTTAGATCCCCCTCTGTACCTGTCTCAGTATTACGCATCCATACTTGTGCATCATATGAGTGTATCAGATCGTCATTTTCACGATTGGCATACTGAGCATAAGGTATAAGGCAGTTACTTCCCATGATACACATCAGGGCCTTTGACATCTCCTGATACTCTTGTTCTGAGACATCTACTTGAAAGTGGTCTGTAAGAATTTCCTCTACGTAGGTCAGTACAAGAAGTTTATCCAGATTAGTAAGCTTTACATAACCGTAATGTACCAGGGTTTTGAAATATCTGCCTAAGGATTCTGCCAGCACTTTAATATAGGATTCCATTAGGACAATTGCAAGATTTATAAGGTGGAGTCTTAAGTTTTTTCAAGCCTTCCCAGAGTTCATGAGCCATAGCATAGTTACCGGTTTTGAGAGCCATCTCTACAGATTTTATCCTCAGAATGAAATCTATAAGATCTCTAGGTATCTTACATTCCTGGCTCAGTTCCTTCATATAATAGATAGAAAGCTGGTAATAGGGGTAAAAGTTAACTACAGTTCTCATAGAAGGATTACATCTGCACTCCTCTGCCTCACCTGTATACAGAACATATACATGACACATTTCAGCAGGAAAGTTTATATTTTCCTCATAGGGTTCCCTGTCCAACTCCAGTCTTAGGTGAGTTCTCTTACCCTCAGGGATGATAACAGCCTTGAACTTATCTATATCCTCTTTGTAAAGAGGATCATCTATTGATGCTACAAGATAAGCAGATGTTGTCATACTTGGACAGGTTCCACTATATATGGGAACTTTAGTATCAATCCAGATCTGATCTATAAGCTGATCCCCATTGACAGAGACCTCTATTATAAGTTTAGAGCTGTCATTGAGAACTCTTAATTCATTGAATACTATCATTTTATTCAGATTTAAAATAAAAAAAGGGGGAAGTAAACCTTCCCCCTTGAGATTAAGCTCTCTCAGTTACAGTAGAACTGGTAATTTCCAGAGGCTTACCATTGATGCTTCTTCCCTCCATAGGTACTCCAGCGCCAACAATAGCCTTTGCAATGGTCTCAGACACAGTGTAGGGGGCAATGATGCAGAGGTCTTTCTCAGACTTCTGAACAGCCTCATTTGAGCCTACATAAGAGTAGTGAATGTCAATGATACCAAAGGCATTTGAATTCTTTGCTACTCCGATGTTGTCAATCATGTAGTCTGTATAGATCACACGCGGGAATCCTACCATTCTGTACTTGTCAGCTCTTTCACCCATCAGGGAGTACTCCAGATCAGCCAGCTGTCTATATACTGAGTCAGTTCTGGGTGTCAGATTAGCCTTATCAGTAATCTCTTTGACTGTTCCCCAATGCTGATCCATACCATCTACAGTAATGTAGTCTGTGAAGATCTGCATGTTCTGAGGAAGGTCCTCATCAGTACCGATATGCCAAGGCATTGAAACCTCTTCGAGAGTCAGCTTGGTAGCTGACAGAGTGAAGGTAAGAACAGGATAGGCTTCTCTCTTGAAGTTATTGGTAAGTGAGGCAGCCATAGCTTTGTAGAATTGCTCTGCAGTCATACCCGGAGTTGCCTTCACATAACCATACTTCTGGTAAGTATCTTCCACACCCAGAGAAACATAACCGATAAGGTCGATTCTCAGAATGTATTCCTGACCTACTACAGGATTTCCGGAGTTGATATTGGGATCCAGAGTAATCTCATACTTCTTGAGATATTTCTCAATATTCTTACCATGAGTAAGGGTAGCAGAAGTAATAAGTTCCTTCTTAAGAAGGTCACTTCTCAGCCTTGTGTCTGGGCCCTTGTAATTGAAATAAATATAATCGGCAGACTCGGGAGCGACAAGATTGATGTCTCCTGCTGTAGACAGCGCAGAGTTTACCTGAGCTGCAACCAGAATTTGTCTAGCCTGATTGGTACTAAATGTAGCCATTTAATAAAAAGGTTTAGTTAAACATTATTGTTGTTCCTGAGTCTGTCCCCAGGCACTTTTTGCCAATTGCACAGCCCTCTCAAGTATGGATCTATGCAGAACATCGGGCAGTTCACATTCACTCTGTGTATCTACCCCATTGATTGTGATTCCTTCCAGTTGCTCCAGGACAATAGGTGCAGGCCTGCTCAAGTACTTGACTATATATTGATCTAAAGGATAATCCGATACTAATTCGAGTTCGGATTTAGAACGGTCAATTCTGATAATTCTATTATCATTAGGGCCCTTGAAGGGGTTTCTGCATATGGCCCAATACTCATCATAAGGTACTGGCTTTACTACTACTTTCCTGTCTTTTGTGCAAGCATCTTCACCTGCAAATCTTGCAGATTCAAAGATAATGAACCACAAGCCATTTGTGTCCAGTTCTACCCTGTAATGATGATAACTGTCAGGAAATTCAGAATCTATAGAAGCTGTCTCTAAAAACAGTGTCTTTAGAATAGTTCTCAGATAAGCTCTTACTTCTTCACTCTGTTCAAAAGAATCACCATTATATTGACCATTATAAATTTCTATAATGAGCTGTTCCTGAGCCTGAGTCAGAAATACTGATTTCTCATATTCTGTCAGGCCAGGAGCAATGTTACTCATTATATTGTTATATAACAGGTCAAATTCAGCACTGAACTCTGCTGTATTCATAATTACTCAAGTTTAGCCTCAAGGGACAGCTTAAGTTCCTGATGCTTCGGAGCATTGAGATACCTGGCTGCTGAGGACAGTGTAGGCTCCTCATTATTTTCACATAGAGGAGTATTGTCTGCTTTTACATAGTAGTAATTACCTCTCTTGGCAAGAAGCCCAGCATTATGAGCTCTCCTAATAAGAACCTTAGTAGCCAGATACGGATCTTCTGCTACTTTACAGAACATCTTGGCATCTGCCAGAATAAGCTCACCCGCTTGAGCCTGCAGGAATTCTAGCTTAGTCTTATCTGCTATAGGTCTACCATCTAAGGTTTCAATGATCAGTTTGAGTGTATGTTCGTCATTCTGGAACTCACCAAATTTCATATAAGCCCTCTGATTGTAGGAAAGCTGTCTCATAGAGGCCTGAGATTCCTCATTCTCTCTGATAAGAACAAACTGATATGTAGCCTTAAACACATCCTGCATCCGTTCCATAGAAGGAGCTATATAGTCTTTGTTAGCTAACAATACCTTGTACTTGATATAATCATCTGGGTTTGAGAGATCCAATATAGTGTCACCTTTAGTGAGGGTAACTCTGTAATCACTCCAGAAGTTATTGTTCTTCTTATAGATAGAGAGGTCATTATACTCAAGACCCATGTACTTCTCCAGGAAGAGCTTCTCTTCATTAGTAAGTACATTTATATAGGTCTTGGAGCTATATAATTTAGGTACGGTAAAAGTCCTCTTGGCACTTTCACCCATACCCCCATAGAAGATATGCTTAGGATTGGTAATGATACCGCTCTGTCTAGGAACATACCTTACTATAACTTTCTCATTTCTAAGACAAGAAATAGGTTCTACTATCTCCTCTGCCTTAACAGGCCCTTCAACAGGGGCCTCCTCTGTTTTCTTTCGGGACCCTTTGGGTACAGGCTTCAATTCAGTCTTCTGCTCTATATCCAAGTTAGTATCCAGTTCGAAATCTTCCATATCTTTCTCCCTTTAAAAAATAAGTTTTGTGAAAAATAGGGGGAGATTTTGCTCTCCCCCTTTTATATTATCCCATCAGAATAGAGGGAATAAGCGATACCACTCTGGTCGGGTCGAGGATAAATACACCACCTGTCCACATACCATGAACAACACATGAGTCTTCATCATAAGACATGTTGTTGTTATTCATAGCACCAGTGAATGGGTTTCTGACATTTTAATGTTGCTAATATATCGTTTCCATATATTATCTTCATGTTTCCATGAAGTTCAGACTATATCTTCACTAACTACAAGTTAGGCAAGGCATTTCAGATTCACTTGAATCTTACTCCCTTCCGGGATAGTCGTTGAACCTTCAATTATAAATTGATCTATAATTGCTTGGCTGCTGGTTATCCAATCTTTCACATTGTCTCCTTTTATGAATTATGTTCTTAAGAGATTGATATTCTATATTGAACAGCTTAGCTATTTGACTTACTGTATACATAGATCTAAGATTATCTATTTGGCCTATTTGGTAATCTGTTAGTATTGTCCTTTTTGGGACCTCTTTACAGATTTTCCTTTCCCCATATTTAAAAGAATGTAAGACATTCTCTTTTGGTGTAACCCATTCAAGATTAGTTACTTCATTATTTGATCTGTTGCCATCCATATGATTTACTACTGTCTTATTACCAGGGTTTTCTATGAATGCCATAGCTACTAATCTATGAACTGGCTGAGAAGTCCAGGTACCATCCAATCTTTGAACTGAACATCTACAATAACCATCTCTATCTTTGGGGAACTCAGTCAGAATTCTCTCTTTTCTACTCCTATTGGCAGCCTTTCTTATTCTACCAAGAGAGCTTATTTGAATGCCCTTATATTGATTTAGGGGCTTCCATAATTCTTTAACTTCCATATTTAAATGTTTGAAGTTTAAAAGGCAGTGAAAGCTCTAAGGAACTTCCAGCAATTAACCTTGTTTTGTTCGTCCTCTCTTCTGTTTCAAGGTCAGGACTCGGGAACTCAGAAATGTCGTAAGGCTTTATTAAGCCGTTAATCCCCACTGATAACCTCTCAGCTCAGGAGCATTCTTTGCCTTTGCAAGCTGAATGTTGGGCTGATCCATAGTACCCACATAGAGAATGTCATATCTGTAAGACTCAGCCACACCACCATCCGGGTGCATGATCTTGTTTCTTACGACATTATCATAGAATGGGTCTACTTCGACCTTAACTACTACACCATTAGGAGCTCTCCACTCAATGAACTGATACATCTCAGCAGATACTGCATTCGAGTTCAGTGCACTTGAAACCTTTCTGATAGTAGCAGGGTTCTGAATAGTAGTGATAGGCATCCAGCCTGAAACTACATCCTTGACGGCTCTATGGAACTGAATAGCACCTCTCTCACCTGTTCTAAGGATGAAGGTTCTGTCACCCATCTCCAGCTTGGATACAGACAGCTCATATAGAAGATCCTCGATCAGTCTGATAGAGAAGTCATTATACCAAACGGCATTACCTACCTCCATCTGTTCTCTCAGACCAGCACCCATGGTAATTACATTACCGGACTTACCGATATTAAGATACTCACCGTTTCTGTTACGGTTGCTTCTACCGTACATAATAAGGTTGTTCTTATTGTCTGCGAACTTATTCTCGAATACCCACTCTACATGGTGCATCCACATGTTTGTGGTAAACTTGTTACCTGTGTTTTTGTCCAGAACCGGGATACCCACAGCCAGCTTCTTGCCAAGCATCGAGCCTGGAACCTTATGTTGGATTCGGATTCTCGACCACTCATTTCTCATAGCGATCGGAGAGGTGAACTGTAGATCACCAACCTTTCTTGAGAGTTCCTTCTCTACAGGAGAGTAATCATCTGAGAATCTCTTGCCTAGTTGTAGTTCCTCACCAGGCATACCTGTCAGGACACCACCCATAAGCTCTACCTTATATACCGCGTTGGTACCTTCCATTCTAGGATCACCCAGAATTCTCAGAGGGTAGATTTCATTCTTCTCACCTACGATTACATTACCGTCTGCAAACCAGTCCTCTCCGAAGACCACATAGAAGGGAGCACCTCCTACACCAGCCATATCATCAGCTCCAATTACCTTGCCATCCTCATCTCTTGCTTCTACAAGAGGGATATTCCGATTAGAGGAAGCAATTACATCCCAGGTATACTCATCGTCCGTGTCAAATTCCTTAACTGGGAATTGAGACAGATAAGTCTCCAGAGTCTTTCCTCTATACCGGGCAAGCAGTTGAACCCATACAGCAGAAGCCTTTTGGGGCTGCATCTGGAAAACTGAAGATAGGTGGTTATCTTTTGTTAACAATTTGTTATCCTACAGGCTTTTTATCCTGTAGTTCTTACACTTTGTCATCGTGTAAGTTCAGCGTACATTTTCACTTGTCCAAGTGTCGGATACTCTTGGAAGAATTATATTCTATATTATTATATACACAAGCTTTTCTGAAGGTAGAATAGGGTACACCCGCATACTTTGCTGCCTTTCTTATAGACCCAGCCTTCTGCAGGCTTCTAAGGATTTGTTCCTTAGAAAGTCTAGTGAATTTAGTAGCAGCCTTATGTCGGTCTCTTATACAAATTCCAGCATTCTTTAATTGAGCAGAGATTATATATCTAGATACCTCAAATTTAGCTGCAATCTCTTCTAGAGTTTTGCCCTCATTTAAATACAAATCTACTAAGGTAGCTATACTTAAATGTTTCCTTCTGAATTTAGGAGTTTTACCCCCTATGCTTATATTATAACCCTTGGTTTTATTTGTGGAATCATATAGATCTATATAATAGATTTCCCTATAATCCAGTACATCTATAGTACAGATTTCTAGTGTTTCTATATAGAATTTATCCACACCATACTTTTTCATAGCTCTGTTTATAACTTGGTTTCCATATCTTGCATGTCTAAGATGTTCATGCCATCTTTGTTCTACAGAAGTTTTGGTTTGGCCAATATAAACCTTACTATTAATAGTATTTCTAATGATATAAATAAAACCATTCATAGTTTCATCTTCTACGCGTTACACTGCCTGCTCATATTATTGAGCAGGTTAGCTCGGTATTATCCCATAGTATGAAGGACTTCACCGATTTTACCCGATTTAACGAGGGCCTAACATCCAGGTCTACCCTTCCAGTGACCAAAAGTGGTCATTTGAAATTTGCCTAATCTTGCCATAAATCTTTTATTTGATTGTTATCATTTAAATATCGAGGACTATCTCTGGTCTCTTCTCAGCTACTTCCCCACTTACACCTGATGCAAATCTGGGCTCTCCACCATAGGTAGTGCTACGAAGGGCTTGTTCAATTCCTTTGAATCCTCTCTTAGTTTCCTTTTGGACCTTACCCTTCACAAGACCGTCAAGATTCTTAAATCCATTAGTAAGGGTAAAGATATAACCAAGGTTTCTGATGAAACCTTCGTTATCATCAAGCTGAGCTTTCTGTAAAGCTGTATAGAGATTACCATCTTTATCCCTGTATACGGGTTTAGATACAGTATCAAATACTTTTTGTCTCATAGCTTTATCTAGCTTAACCCCATCAAAGGGTTCCTCTGTTTCAAGAATAGCCTTCTTGATAGACTCAGCTTGTCTCCTTTCCTCTGCTTTTTCAGCTTCAGCTTGTTCCTTTGCAGCCTCTATAATGTTACTGTATTTTGTCGAGAGGAATTCCTTGTTGCTTTCCTTAGCATCAAGGGCATCCTCTATATCAGTACCATTTTCAACAGATCTTTCAGTGAGCCTTTTAGCTCTTTCCTCTGAATAGCCTCTGTTTCTGAAGTCATTATAGATGAGTTGCTTGCGTAGAGTAACACCCTGATCACTTTCATCTTTGATAGCCTCCTCAGAGATACTATCAAGATAGTCCAGGGCTTTCTGATATTTTGCAATCTCAGTCGGCTCTACATCATATTCAAGTGCCTCCAGTACTTTCTGCTGCTTTTCATCGAGCATAAGTTTTGTCTGTCTTTCAAGAGCATTCTTGAAATCCTCGGCAGTCTTGATATCTTTTAGAGACTCATCCTCAGGGAAGGGGAAAATACCCTCTTCTTTACAAGCTTCGGCTATGGAAGAGTAGAAGTTGTTGGAGTTGGGAGAAGAACCTTTGTCTTGTTCAGATTCAGGTTTTTCCCCTCCTTCAGGAGTCTCTTCACCGCCTACGCTCTCTGGATCTTCGAATAGACTCTCAGGGTCTATCTCTTGTTCCTCAGCTGGTGTTGTTTCTTGTTTATTATCTTTAGGAGTAGGTTCACTTTCCTCTCCTGTATCAGTATCTGGGGAGAACAGGTTCTCCAGCTCATCTCCAGACATAATGTTGTCAATAGTAAGTTCTTCCATAAACTTCTCCAATTAGTTCATTTAACAGTACAAAAGTATGACAAATTATTTAAAAATACAATAGACTAAACTATTTATTTATACTACTATAACTCATCCACTTAATTTACTGTAAATAAGAAGGTCTCATGAAAAAGGGGATACTATAAAGTATCCCCTACAAATTACTTCATCTGAAAGAACTTCCAGAGTTTTTCATTCCCTGGGAATTCATCATCCTTGAACCAGAACACAATAGCAGATTCAAATATCTTGGTATCAATATTGTCACCAAACCATGCCTTAAATAATTGAGCATATTTGTGGTATTGGTGATTGATAGCAACATATACATCAGCTATGGTTGTATCCTCAGGCAGTAGAGATTTGTATCTTTTGAATACCTCTTCTGCTCTTTCAATAGGATACTTTTCACCTTTGTGTTTGTTTCCGCCTTCAGTATGGTGCATGTCAGAGACCTCGTGTCTTGCATAGGTAGGACTAAAATGTCTGCCTTTGCCTTCTTCACGGAAATCCCTGAGGGACTCCCACATTTCTCTCTTTTCACTCTCACTCATACTCTCCATCATTCTGCGAAACTTTGACTCCATGTCAAATCCTTCTCTTCTGGATCTACCAAAACTGAAATCATCTTCATAGCGTCTTCTAGTGCCGCCTGAGCCCATGCCAGATTCATGTCTCATGAAATCCCGGAATCTTTCCATCATTTCATCAGTATCATAGCCTCTTTCATCCATGAGCTTTCTCATTAAATATCCATCCATAATCATCGAGTTAATAATTCTTTTAATTCTTGGAGGTCAGTCATATTGAATGCCAGTCGCTTGTTTACAACTGGTAGATTCATTTTGACCATACCTTCACCAATCTCTATGTCTCCGATGAAAGACGTATTTATAGTGAAAGGTTTCGAAGACATGACACTCTCAAGCATTTCCTGCAGAAGAGGTTCCACATCTATATTGCCTTCCTTATTAGCAATCAGCTTCAGTCCATCCTCAATTTTGTAGACATTGTTATCTACAACCCTCATAATGAGGGGCTTCATAAATCCTATCATGGGACTGTCAGCAGCCATCTTGGTGACCTGGGTTCCTATATAGGAGCGAATCCTGTCAGCTAAAGCATTTACATTCATTGACAAACAGTCTTAATAAATTCTTCGTAAGTTACATTCGGGTGGGATTTAGAATATTCTTTGAACTTTCTAAACGCCTCCATCTCTTTATTGGTATCTTCGACAATCTTCTTCTTAAGCTTCCTTACTATAGATAGCTGATTATTAAGAAGCTCCTTGCCTGCCTGAGAGTTCTCTATCTTACCTTTTACAAGGTTAAGAATCTCTGTCTGAACTAATTGTTGAATAGATAAGTCATTCTGGGCATATTCCTCATCTTGGGCTAATCTCATCTTTTGTTCTTCTGAGAGGGGGTAGACTTCAGCATCAATCTCTTCCCATAGACTCGGGGCAGTCACTTGGGGTTGAACTTGAGCTTGAGCCATCTGAGCTCTGGCTTGTTTCAGCTCGGCCAGTTTTTTCTGGTAGGCTTCAATCATAGCCATTCTTTCATCAAGGCCATTCACTGGGTCCACCATAGGACTCAGGAGGGGGTCAGGGCTTCCTAAAAATACGTTATTCACCGGAACCATAGAAATTGATTTTATTACCTAAATGATTAGGCTGCTGGAGCAGTAGCCGGGGCAATAACCCTTGGGCAACCGCATTGGTTAGCTCCTACATATCCAGTGATAGTAGGTTCATTAGGAAGGCAAACCTGTCCGTGGATTACGTTGCAAGTCTTTCTGTCAGTATAGTTGATACCAGCAGTAAAGGCCTTGTCAATCTCGCACTGGATAAGCTTATCCTGATAAGGTCTTACAGCTGCATTTACAGCAACCTGAGCCTTCAGATCAGAAAGTTCCTTTCTGATAGAGTCATCAGCATCTCTCTGAGACTTGTAGAGATTAAAGGCATCTTGCTGTTGCTTAGCATTCAGAATGTCAAAACCATCTCTGGTTGACTTATACAGGCTGAAGTCAGCATCTATCTGACTCTTGTAAACACCAAACAGCTCACTATTCAGTTGCTGTCTGTCTGCGAACCTGTTGTTCTGATAACTCATAGCCAGATTATAGATGCCAGCCTGTAGATCGAGTGCATTCTGGCAGCCCTTTTCCCAAGCCTGGAAAGCTGAAGGGGCAGTTATACCATTGGCAGTACCAAGGCCACTCTCAAGACCATTGATGTTGATGTTAGCTCCACCAAGGCCTGAGCCAAGACCGGAAGTTCCACCTAGAAGGCCAGTACTTCTGCCACGGCCCCAAAGAGCCCAAGCTCCAAGAGCTGTACCGATAATACCAAGAGTAAGGCCAGCGTTGGCCTTTCCATTGATATCTCGTCTGCCATAACCAGCACCGTATCCATACCTATCACAGTACTCAGCAGCAGGAATCTCCTTTACTTTTTCTTTTTCGATAATTTCCATAATACAAATTTGTTGTTATTTTTTGTAAGCTTACAGGTGCAAATATATGTATATTTCAGGAGAATACCTAATAATGCTAAGTAAAATAAAAAACGCTGTAAAGTATTGAACCTTACAGCGTTATAAAATAAGAATTTAGCAACTAAATGCTAACCGAATAAATCCTTGGGATTCTTCCCTATATGCTTATAGAAGACATCAGCTATCTTGTTATAGATGTACTTGAGAAGATAAGCATCCACTTCGTCATTATCCCTTTGAGGAGTATATCCTATATTTGCCCAGATGTAGTTTTTAACATGCTCAGCCTCATGAACTATAGTCGAGGGGTGGTGGCTATCTATAGCTACTCCTATAGGATTATAGTTATCAGAGGTGAATGTCAACCCCTTAGAGGGTCTTTGGTCCCCGGTAATGTTCTCTAACTCAGACTGTTCATCAAAGATATATATCTTAAGTATTATATCAAATATTGGAACAGTCAGTCTTCTATACGTTATCATTTTATTAAAAATTTAGTTTACCCTAGATCCTCTAGATTTACAGGCTCTTCAGGATCAGGTTCTGGAGGTGCAGGTATAACCGCCTCTGCCCACATAGGCAGACCATCGTCATAAACCCCTACACAAGCCCACCCCTTTGAGGGTAGTAGCTTCTTTACAGTATCCGCAGACAGGAGAGTATCCAGATAGGCTGTTTTTACAGTAGCAGCTGTTTCTATAGGGAATCCTAAATCTTCCTTTCCGGCAAATGTAGAGTTACCTCCTGTTTTTTTGTATAACAGGAGAATCTCCTTAATGTAGTACTCAGTTGAGGCCCCCGTGCCGTCAACCTTAACAGGCCTTGCCCAGATAGCACTATCAGGTGCATAGGCTGGCTCACTTCTTGAAATAATTACAGGGATAGTCCTATTTCCTTCTCTGTAATTTGAGTTGTCTCGTATATTCATCTAATTCTTTCTTAGAGTAAAACAACTCCTTGAAACCAATTTTCTTCTTGCCTTTAGGTAATTTGCCAGCACGAACGTGGTTATCAAAGGTTGCCCTACTGATGTTTAAATATTTGCATGCCTCCTATTTGCTAATGAGTTCTTCTTTGTCTGTGTAGTGCTTTATCACATCTACTAACTCAATAGCTTCACTTTCTGTTAAATTAGTATTACCAGAGTCTATGCTATCTGCTAATTCTCTTAACAGTTTGGACAGTATCTTAAGAATCGTTTCTATCACCATGTTTTAAGTAATTATATATGGTAAGTATCAAGAACAATCCTGCCAGGAATATGTATATAAGTAGTAGGCTCATATCTACTAGTGGTAACTTAAATATCTTATCTATGAAGAATACTATTCTATTAGCTACCATGTAATGAAGTATCATCCTATGATACTTACAAAATTTGAAGGCATATGACATTATATACATTGGTATCAAAGTCATGACAGAAGTACCAAATATGTAGTCCAGTAGGAAGGTATCTATACCAATAAATAACAATACTATAGACAGCAAATCTACCAGAGCCACTATCGGTGGTATGTACTTGACACAAACCAATGTCAATTTATGTGATAGTTTGTTCATTTTTGATTCCTCTGTTCCCCTTTGATACTTTCTGTTGAGAAAGGGAACTGCTCCTTTTACCCTTCTTACCTTTACCTTTTCTTTCAAAATATCCGCCCAGACTGAACCATGATGGCTTGCTCCTTTCAGGATCTCTTAAAGGATAAGCCGATGGCCCCACAGGGCCCTAAGTAGGTCTTGGTCTTGCCATATCAATATATTTTTATTGTCACTGTCTCTCCTCTATCAATGGCCTCTTTTATCTTCTTAGTAAGCTCGACTTCATACTTAGTGGAACTTGTAACCATGCCCTTGATAGTATTTTTACCTACCAGAATACACCCTGAGGTATCCTTGGCGTAGTTTCCCCTATGAATAAGAACCCCCTCGAATTCAGGTACATTTTGTAACCTTGGGAGTTCCCGACCGAAACGGGGAGAAACACTGACGGTTACCTTATATTCTCCAAGGGGTATGCAGGTAGTACCAGGTATCTTTTTCTCACCTGCATCAAATCTCCCATTTCTGTTGATATCTCTGTTAGTATCCTCCAGTGTATCACAATAGTAAACCCCATCTATGTAGAGCTTCCCTATTGTATATTCAGAGGAGAAATATGTTCTATTTAGCTGTAGTTTCATGTTTTCCCTCTAATATTTCTTCCAGAGTATCTGGTGTATAGTATTCTCTTTTGGGGCACTGCTTCACCAGGCAAGCATCATCTATCATCCTATCGACGATCAGCTTGAGTGCCCTTATTTGTTTTGCCTGCGAGGTAACTTCTGCCTGAAGTCTGTCTATTCTTTCGTTATAAAAAACATCTGCTTTTTTGATATAGTCCATTTGCATGGAAGCAATCTCAGCATTGGTTCTTCTACGACCCAGAGCCCAGCTTACAATAGTAGAGACCACACCTATTATGGCTATAATTATTTCTGTACCCATACTTATTTTCTAATTTCAACAAACCTCGACACCGAATCTCTTGCATAAGGATTATTTTCGTGCACATCAACCTTAAGCACCTTATGCTTTTTTTGGAACCATCTCCATAAGAAGAACTTTTTCCGAGGCTTTATAGTCTCCTTATCTTCATGGATGGTAATATAATTGTCCAAAATGATTTCTGGCCTAGAGGCTATTATATTAGGATACTCCATATATAAGTTCTGCTTAAACCATTTATCCCCGAAGGTAGTATCCATCCTAAATTCAGGATCTGAAAATATAGTATCCCTCAATCTAATGGTATCAGGCTTTGATACAGTGGTAAGTCTGTATTGAAGGGATTTTATAGTCTTATCCTTAATCTTGGACTCTTTAGCTACCTTATACATCCGGTTAACTACAGAGTCTCTCTCCTCTTTTATTTGGGCTATGGTCAGTAAAAATACCCTCTTATCATTCTTAAGAGTAGAGTTCTCTGAAGCATATGCCTTTAGATTGGCATATGCAACAGAGTTCTCTTCTTTCAGACTTTGGATAGTATTAAACATTTCATAGCATAGTCCACTTAAAGCCAAGATAATAACTGCCTGTATAAACCATGCTTTAATCTTCATGTCCTTAACTTGGTAACCCGTATATTATTATATTTGCGACAGCTCCATTCTGTGTGAAGTTAGCGGAATTTCCAGCACTGCCTGTAATTTCCAGATGAAGTGCCGGGTTATTTGTACTTCCCCCTGTGCAACTTAGTCCCAGAGACAGCGGATAGCCAAGTATGTGGCTTTCCAGACTTCCTACAGCTATTATATTTTTCAGGAAACTATTAGGATAATCTCCTATATATATAGTATCTGTAATCTTGTCATTGGTTATCACAGCATCATCTGGTGAAAAAGTTACGGTACCTATGGACTCTGCTATCTTCACTCCCCCTGATAAAGCGGGGCTAAAAGTGACCTTTATCACAGCAAGGACAGGTAAAGATTCACCAAACGGATTAGGCTGAGGTAATGCTACATAATCATTCCTAGCTGTATTGTATCTTATAGAGAAGTCTGAGACATTAGTCACGTATACTTGTCCATCTGCTCTCTTTCCACCACTTGGGATTTTAACTATGCTATCAACTCTAAAAAGATACTGTAAAGATCCCCCAGGAGGAATACTTATGTCACGTACAGTAATAGGTTCACCCAGGGAAGATCCATTATAAGATATCTTTCCGTTGATCTCTACAACTGTTAAAATAACATCGGCATTGTTTATAATAGCTCCTTCATATACCTTACCTACTGACAGGTTATTCTTAATAGGGTCAGGATAGAATGTATACTCACTGATTAGAGTGGGAGGATTACTAATTGATGAATACAGGTCTTTGACAATATATGTATCATCTACCTCTGTATACTCTCGTGCAACCCCACCTTTCAGCACCAAGCTATTTAATTCAACACTGCCATTTTCATTGAAGGTTATCTTACCTCCGGCCATGAAACCTGCCCCTGTGAGGAAGTTAAAGGCTATGTTAGGTATAAATGTCCCCCCCTTAGGATTCTCAGGATCAAAACTTTCCCAGTCTGTACTGGGGGATCCCAAGGTATTAGTACCAGCTTGGCTAATCATCCAGTCCCCTTTGAAAACCACTGCGCCAAGCTTAGCTTGGGATGCTGTGATTATATTTTGGATAACCATATCATTAGCTATTATAGATCCATCAGCTTCAAACTTGATCTTACCGGCTGCCAGATGTCCTGCTCCTGTCTTGTAGTTTATCATTACATTGGGTAGGAATCTGTACTGACAGTCTGGAAGAGCTGCTCCGGGATCAGATGGATTAAAACACTCATAATGAGTGCTGGTACTATTGTTGGTAGGATCTATTCCTTGTTGACTATACATATAGTCACCATTGAAGACTGCTGATCCTACAAGGGCATTGGGAGTTACTAATATCTTGGTGAAAATAGCCTCGAATGCTTCGAACTTGACCCAGTTTCTGTTACCAAGGGCTACATCCTTTGCAGGGGTATCTCTATCAGAGCTTTGACTTGTACCCAGCCAGTATGAGGTATTAAGCACATAATAGTTACCATCTTCCATGTCAAGAACGTAAGGAGCGGTGTTTTCAGTTACAGCATACCTTACAGTCTTCTCATAGATACCCATAGGATATACTACTTGTCCTTTTTGTCCAGGCTGACCGGCTTCTCCAGTTACACAGAAGGGAGG
>ULNP01004732.1_pt1 | contig 61026 bp, 49 predicted proteins | sample 1951941 | NCBI WGS metagenome assembly ULNP01 (sample SAMEA4835579, study PRJEB28245) | human gut metagenome | biome: gut microbiome; material: fecal sample | place: Denmark | collected 2008
GTTTTTCCTACTCTTTTGATGGTTTTCGGAGATTCCATTAATAATATAATTGCAAATATATTTAATAGATTCTAATTCTAAAATATTTTATTTAAAATAATGCAATAAAATTATATATTATAGTGTGTATGAGTTTGGGGACTTTTTTAACAAATCGCAAACATAACTTGCATTTGTCTCTGGTTTGCACTACATTTGCGGTGTCGAATGTGAGCTGTGGCTTTGTTCGATAACCTTTTTTTGATAAAAGCGTTTTTGCTTATCCTTTCATGGAAAATCGCCAATTTTCAATTCACGAAGGATAGAGCAGTCACAAAACGCTCATGCTTGCCTATACCACCCCAGCAAGGGGTGAGGTTATACCGGCAAGGCGTGGGGTGGGCTGTTTATTTCGTGAATGGGTGTTTGGCGATACCTCCGTGAAAATAAGCAGAATGTTCCCTACGCTTTTTTATTTTAAATTCGTTCGAAGGGGGACAGGACGATGTAGCAGGTATGAAGATAAAATGTATTATTTGTATCGTATTTCTCGTTTTTTCGATGGCAGCAGGCGGTACGATACAAGCGCAGAACGAAGCGGTCGGGTATGTAATTTCTGTCGAAGGCGAAAAAGTTTATATCGATTTAGCGGCCGGGAAAGTAAAGCCGGGAGATAAGGTGGCCGTTTATTCAAAAGAGGGCTATTTCATTCACCCGGTTACTAAGAAACGATTAAAGAGAGAACCGTCGCAAGTTGCTTCGCTCGAAGTCGTAAAAGTGTATACCGACTATTCTCTGGCAAGGGCCGTTCCGGCACAAAGTCTGTCGAAGGTAGAGGTGGGAATGTCCGTTCAATGTAATGCGATGTCCCAGTCGAGTCATTCGGAATCGTCTGGCGATGTATATGGGCCCCCGGCTGCTAAGGAGAATCGCCCTTCTGTTTTATCGGTCGATCCAGTCAGGACAACAGACGAAAAGGTCTCGGTATTTGTGGCTCCGGCACAGGTGAACGATGTGGTCGGTGTGGGGTATTTCGGAACGTATGTGTCCGATTTGTTGATGGAGCAATTGATGTTTTGCGACAAGGTTCGGCTACTCGACCGTACGGTGATGGGAATGCAAATGGACGAGACCGATTTGACCGGGAGCTACATAGATCCTAATACCGCGATACAGCGGGGAAAAATAGCCGGGGCTCAATATGTAATTCAGGTGACCATGCAGAAGCCCGATGTGGCCAATGTGAGAACGGGTATTCCTTTGGCGTCGATTATGGGGGCTTTTCAAGCCGGTTTCGGAAAAAATCTCGGAGCACAATACATGTCGAATGTGGAGGTGGCGACCTTGACAGCTTCGGTAAGTATTACCGCCCGGGTTGTCGATTTGCAGACCGGCGAGGTTTTGTTTATGAGCAGCGGGACGGGAAAAGCGAAAGGAAAGTCGCAGTTGTCGATGGAATACGGCGCATTGGGCGGCGCGCAGTTGAACGGCGGAGCCGATGGTTTCAAGCAGACGGTTACCGGTCAGGCGATACAGAAAGCGTTCATCGGGATAGGTCGTAACCTGAACCAATATTTCAATGGAGATGCCAAGAGCCGGGTAATGGGTAGCGCCAGCGGATTCGGAAATTATGGCGATGAGATGAAAGCCAGAGGTTTTAGTTTATATATGGGAACGGAGAAGATTTCCAAAGACGATGCTCGTATGTTGTTTGCCGACCGCTCTAACTTGTATTTTCGCTATAAATCTGCAAAGTCGAAGAGTAATTGGGGCTGGGGGTTGATGGCATTAGGACCTATCATTGTTGTTGGCGGATTTTTTATTGATATAGCATATGGGGGATATGGAGAAGTTACTCCTTATACGATTGCAGCCGGAAGTGCCCTTTTATTGGCGGACGCAGGTTTGGAGATTGCATCTGCTGTAAGCATAAAAAAAATAGCCCGAGACTATAATACTATGAGTAAGCAGAGCGACTATGCCTGCCGTTTGAGTTTGGTCGCTCCTGCTACCGGAGGCTTGGGTGTGCGATTGACATTTTGAAAAATATTTACAGCATAAATAAAACAGATATGAGAAAGAGAAATAAGTGTGGATTGTTTTTGTCGTTGTGTATGGCGGTCGCATGGACGACACAAGCACAAACATCGGCAGACGGTTATGTGATTGCGGTAGAGGGAGATGACGTATATATCGATTTGGCAGAAGGAAAAATTGCAAAGGGGGATATATTGGAGGTCTGTTCCAAACCCGGTTATTTCGTGCATCCGGTTACCAAGAAACGGATAAGGAAAGAGAGTAAACGAATTTCTTCGTTAATAGTGAAAGATGTTTTCGGAGATTATTCGACTGCCAAATCTGTTCCGTCACAGACATTGGAGTCCATACAGGTGGGCATGCCGTTGAAACGTATCGAAATGGCTGTGGATTCCTCGGCTAACGTGGGTCATATCGTTGCGATAGACGGTACAGATGTGTATATCGATTTGACGGAGGAGGAAATATGGCCGAATAGTAAGTTGGAGGTCTATTCCAAAGATAGCTATTTTGTTCACCCGGTGACCGGCAAACATATCCTCAGAGAAGGGGAGCAGGTTGCATCGCTCGAAGTTGTGGAAGCCGGTAGCGATTATACCCGGACTCGATTGAGTGAACCATCTCTTTCCCCGTTGGAAGCCGGTATGGCGGTGAAACAGGGATTGGCAGTCATGTCGGAATCGCCAACAGAGGAACCTGTTCAGATGGCTTTGCCAACGCAAAGTATGGAAGCTGCTACGGCTGGGAATAATTCCTCCAATTCTTTTTCGGGAACAGATTCGAATATTCTTTCGGGTGAAGAGATACAGGCAAAAGGTTTAAGTCTGTATAGGGGAGCGCAAAAACTGACGAAAGAAGAGATAAAAGCCATTCGGATTGTACCTCTATATGATATATATAGCAAAGTAAGAAAACAGAATGCATGGGCATGGGTAGCTATTGGTTTTGGTTCTGTGGCGGTATGCAGTGGGGTTATCTCTTTGTCTACTGAAAGTGCTTCTGGGGCGATCGCTATCCCAACGATAATAGGAGCCGGAGCTGTTGTCGGTGGAGCTATATTGGTATCGCATGCCCGAAAGCAAATGAAGAATGCTGCCGCTCTTTATAATAATATGAGAAACGGGCTTATACAACAGACTACATCGTATGAATTGAGTATGGTTGTTCCCGAAACCGGTGGATTGGGATTGAGGCTGAACTTTTAACATGGGAAAATAAGAAAGAGCCGGTACATCACGTATCGGCCCTTTCATCTTTGATATAAATTGGTAGATATTATTATAGATATCCTTTAATGATACCCCGTTTTGAATTGCGGACGAACAATACGATTTCGTCCCGTTCTTTGGTTGCGGGCAGTTCTGCCTCGATACGTTCTATCGCGTCGCTATTATTCATGTCGGATAAGTACAAGTAACGGTAGATTTCTTGGATATTGCAAATGGTTTCGTTGCTGAAATTGCGCCGACGGAGCCCGATGGAGTTTATTCCGGCGTAGGATATGGGATTGCGGCCGGCTTTGATGTAGGGCGGTATATCTTTATTGATGAGAGAACCTCCTTGTACCATCACATGTGCGCCGATGTGGCTGAACTGATGAATGAGGCTCCCGCCGCCAATCACAGCGTAGTTGTCGATAATTACTTCTCCGGCCACTTGCGTAGCGTTGGATATAATGACGTTATCTCCGACAACGCAGTCGTGGGCGATGTGTGAGTAAGCCATAATCAAACAGTTGCTTCCCACTATGGTTTTTCCTTTGGCTGCGGTTCCCCGGTTTACGGTGACACATTCGCGCAGTGTCGTATTGTCGCCTATTTCCACGGTCGTGTCTTCTCCTTGAAATTTCAAGTCCTGAGGAATCGCCGAGATAACCGCTCCCGGGAATATTTTGCAGTTTTTGCCAATACGCGCACCTTCCAGAATAGTAACGTTGGAACCTATTTGTGTCCCTTCGCCGATGATTACATTTTTGTCTATGGTTACGAATGGTTCTATTACTACGTTATTCGCAATCTTTGCGTCGGGATGAACGTATGCTAACGGTTGTTTCATTTATTTGCTTTTTAGATTTATTTATTCTTGATAATCTGTGCCATGAATTCGGCCTCGGTGACAATGCGCTCGCCTACAAAAGCATATCCTTTCATATAGGCGCATCCCCGACGCACTTCGGTCATCAGTGATAAGTGGAATATGACGGTATCTCCCGGTACGACTTTCTGGCGGAATTTGACATTGTCTATTTTCATGAAATAGGTCGAATAGCGTTCCGGTTCGTCGACGGTGCTTAATACCAGCAAACCTCCGGTTTGAGCCATAGCTTCGACCAGAAGAACACCCGGCATAACGGGTTCGGCAGGGAAATGCCCTTGAAAGAAAGGTTCGTTACCCGAAACGTTCTTTACACCCACAATGTGGCGTGTCCCCATTTCGATAATTTTATCGACCAATAGGAAGGGATAGCGGTGGGGGAGCAACTGACGGATACGATTGACGTCCATAAGCGGCTCTTTATTGGGATTGTAGGCGGGACATTGAATGTCTTGGCGACGGACTTCTTTGCGAATGAGCCGGGCGAATTGATTGTTGATTTTATGCCCGGGTCGAGTGGCGATGATACGACCTTTTATGGGTTTACCAACCAGTGCTATATCCCCTAAAATGTCGAGGAGTTTATGACGGGCCGGTTCGTTCTCGAATTCGAGCGGTTTGTTGTTGATGTACCCCAATTCATCGACGTGTTTGTGAGGAACGTTTAAAAGGTCGGCAAGCCTGTCGAGTTCGGTTTGTGAGGTTTTTTGATCGTAGATAACGATTGCATTGTCTAAATCTCCTCCTTTGATGAGATTATTTTTTACCAGCGGTTCTACTTCTCGTACGAAAACGAATGTGCGAGCCCCGGCAATTTCTTTTTTGAAATCGTGCAGATCGTCGAGACTGGCGAATTGATTGTTCAAGATAGGAGAGTCGAATGAGATGAGCGTGTTGATACTAAACTCATCGTCTGGTAATACTACGATTGAAGAACCGGTTTCTTCGTCGTGGATTTCGATTTTTGATTTGATAAGATAATATTCCCGTTCGGCATTTTGTTCTTCGAGTCCACAGCGCTCTATTTCTTCGGCGTAAACAGCGGCACTGCCATCGAGAATGGGCATTTCGGGTGCATTTACCTGAATGAGACAGTTGTCTATTTCTGCTGCATACAAAGCAGCCATCGCATGCTCGATCGTGCTTATTCTTACATCTCCGTCGGCTATGACCGTTCCTCTGCTTGTTTCTACTACGTTTTCGGCTAATGCCTCGATGACCGGTTGTCCTTCAAGGTCGACGCGTTGTATTTTGTATCCGTGATTTTCGGGGGCCGGTAGGAACGTGGCCGTAATATTCAATCCGGTATGTAATCCTTTACCGCTGACCGAAAAGCTGTTTTTTAGAGTCTTTTGTTTCATCGATATTATAGTTTATTTATTTTTCAATTGTTCTTTTAATGCTTCTATCTCCCTTTCGAGAGCTTTCACCGTACGGGTAAGTTCGGGAAGCCGTTTTACATAAACGACTTGTCTGGCAAATTCTTTGGAAGGAACAGCAGGGTATCCCATGATTACAGCGTCGTTCTCGACATGATTGGGTATACCCGATTGGGCTCCGACTTGAATTCGGTCTCCCAGTTTGATATGCCCGGCGACTCCTACTTGACCGCCTATCATAGCGTGGCTGCCGACTTTTGCCGAACCGGCAATTCCCGCTTGGGCCGCAATAACCGTGTGTTCTCCTACTTCGACGTTATGTGCGATTTGTATCAGGTTGTCGAGTTTCACACCTTTTTTGATAATCGTAGAACCCATTGTAGCTCGGTCTATTGTTGTATTGGCTCCGATCTCGACGTTGTCTTCGAGTACGACGTTTCCTATTTGAGCGATTTTCGCATATTCCCCGTTGGCTTGGGGTGCGAATCCGAATCCGTCGGCTCCGATAACGGTTCCTGCATGTAGAATACAATTGTTGCCGATGACACAGCTGTGATAGATTTTTACTCCTGCAAAAATGGTAACGTTATCGCCGATAACTACATCATTCCCGATATAGGTTTGAGGATAGATTTTTACGTTTTTACCTATTTTTACTCGCTCTCCGATATAGGCGAACGCTCCTAAATAGATATCGTCGGGGAGTGTGACCGACGAGGAGACATAGTTGGGTTGTTCAATACCACGTTTGGCGATAGTCGCTTCATTTACCAAATTGAGAAGCATCGCTAAACAGGCATATGGGTCATCGACTTTGATAAGAGTGGCTTCGATAGGATGCTCCGGCTCAAAGTCTTTATGTACCAGAACTATGCTGGCGTGAGTTTGGTATATATAGTGCGTGTATTTGGGATTGGCAAGGAAAGAGAGAGTACCGGGTGTTCCTTCTTCAATTTTAGACAGGTTATTGACTTCTACCGAGGGATTTCCAACCAACTCTCCATGCAGGAATTCTGCTATTTGTCGTGCTGAGAATTTCATATTGTTCTCTGTCTTTTGAGTTTACAATCGGCAAATTTCGCAATTTTTTTCAAATTCTTGGTAATAAGAAGTAGATTTTATTACAAAAGGATTGCTCCTTGCGATTTCATCTCATTTTATAAATCTGATTTTTAATGGTATAAAAATTTTCTGTTTGTGAAGCTAAGATTTATTCTTAAAAAAGAAGGTGATAAAAAGTTTGCATCTGTAAGAAAAATTCGTTTCGATAGATACTTTTTTAAGTGAAAAATGATTTCCTTTCGGATATTTATGTTATCTTTGCAACCTGCATTTTCAAGGTATATCGTGACTAGAAATAGTGCAGATAGTTTATAACAAATACACATTCAGCATAAACTATGAAATTGATGCAAGAAAAACTGTCGAAGTATGATGCTCCGCAGAAGGCCAAAGCCCTTGGTGTTTATCCTTATTTTCGTAAAATAGAAAGCGATCAGGACACCGAGGTCTTAATCAACGGCAAAAAAGTTTTAATGTTCGGTTCGAACAGTTATTTAGGTCTTACCAATCACCCCAAAATTAAAGAGGCTGCTATTGCCGCTATCCGTAAATATGGTACGGGTTGTGCCGGTTCCCGATTCTTGAATGGAACATTGGACATTCATGAGGAGTTGGAACATCGGTTGGCTAAGTTCGTAGGGAAAGAAGAAGCCATTATTTATTCAACTGGATTTCAAGTCAATTTGGGGGTAGTCTCTTGTGTCACTGGACGCGGAGACTATATTTTATGGGACGAACTCGATCATGCTTCGATAATCGAAGGTCGCCGTTTGTCTTTCTCTACTCCGGTGAAATATCGCCATAACGATATGCAATCGTTGGAGGACCAGTTGCGTAATTGCAATCCTGATAAGGTGAAATTGATAGTGACCGATGGCGTGTTTTCTATGGAAGGCGATGTAGCCAATCTTCCTGAAATCGTACGTCTGGCTAAGCAGTATAATGCAGCCGTGATGGTCGATGAAGCACATGGTATAGGTGTTTTCGGACGAGACGGACGTGGAACATGCGACCATTTCGGTGTGACCGATGATGTGGATCTCATTATGGGTACGTTCAGTAAATCATTCGCTTCGTTGGGCGGTTTTATCGCTACGGATAAGGTAACGGCAAATTATTTACGTCATAACTCTCGTTCCTATATTTTCAGTGCAAGTATTACACCGGCTTCGACTGCGGCGGTGGGTGCTGCTTTGGATATTATGGAGAGTGAACCGGAACGTATAGCCAACTTGTGGGACGTGACGAATTATGCTTTGGAAGGATTCAGACGTATAGGTTGTGAGATAGGGAATACATGTACGCCTATTATTCCGTTGTTTATTCGTGATAATGAGAAAACATTCCGGGTAACTCGCGATTTGTTTGATGAGGGTATTTTTGTTAATCCGGTTGTTTCTCCGGCTGTTGCGCCTAAGGATACGTTGATAAGATTTTCTCTGATGGCTACGCATACACGAGCACAAGTAGATGTAGCTCTTGAAAAAATCGAAAAGTGTTTCAAGCACTTGGATATTATCAAATAAGTATATAAGTATAGTTTGTTTTTAATACCGTTGGAGAGGAACTCTCCAACGGTATTTTTTTAGGCAGTAGAGTTTTATTTGAGTTATTTAAAAAACTTACCCACCTTATTGAAATAAGGTGGGTAAGTTAAAATCGGTTGAGACTAACGTATTAGTCATCTATGTCGATTAGGTTGAAATTTAAATCGAATGTAAGCTCTAATCGATTCGTAAGTTTCACTTCATAATCTCTTTTGTCCCTATCGATTTGTACAATTTGTGTATCTGGATAGTTTTGGGATACATAGCTTGCAATTTGTACAGGAATGATAGCTGTTGGCACTGTCGAATATTTACATTCAACTTCTTTCCATTCACCGTCTTTTAAAAATTCGACTTTGGAACCATTGGTGAAAACAACTTCATAACGGGTTTCCAGAAAATCCCGTTCGAGTTTTGCCAAAGCGACTTTCTCTTTCGGGAAATGTGTCTTGATGAACAGCTGTGCTTTTTGAGGTAATTGGGTAACAGCAATGGGTTTGTCGTTATCGGCGCAAGCCGTAGAAATACCAAGAGCCATTAGAATTGTTGTAAGAATCATTAGCTTTTTCATAACATTCAAAAATTATTAGTTAGACATTGTTTTAATTTGATGATACAAAGATTAGGAGCAATTTTGAAATGAATTTGAAATTCTGGGATATTATTTGAAAAAAATCGTTTTTTTAGTTTATGGCCAAGTAATGGAGAAATAGTGCTTCGACTCTTTGAACTGATATTCTATATGCAGATTGTAATATCGACAAACCGCTTTTACCAGAGCCAAGCCTAATCCGGTAGAACCTTCTTTTTTGCTTCCCTGATAAAATCTTTCGAATATGTGTTCGGTGTCCAAAGGCGTTGTTCCATCATTGGCAATTGTCAGGGTGCGATTGATAAGAGTGATTTCGATATTGCTGTCTTGTGTTGTATGTACATATGCATTTTTAAGTAAATTGGTAATTAATGTAGAGGCCAAAGACTCATTCATTAAAACAATGAATGTTTCAGGAATGTTTATTGTATAGGAAATATTTCGTGATGAATATATTTCGTTGTATAGAGAGATTTGTTCTTTAATTATAAAAGCTAAATCTATATTTGTGCTCTCGGGGAATTGTCCGTTTTCAATTTTTGTAAGTAGTAGTAACGTTTTATTGAGTCGAACTATATGCCCTAATGTTCTTTGCATCTTGAATAGTTCTTCTATTTGTGTTTCATTGAGTTCTGTGTTATCGAGCAGCCATTCGAGACGATTCCCTAAAATGGCTAAGGGAGTTTGTAGTTCATGAGAGGCATTCCCTATAAATTGTTTTTGTTGCTCGAAAAGTTCTTCCGAACGATTTGCCGCTTCTTGTGCTGCTACATTGAGCTTGTGAAATTCAGAAATATTCGTGTCGTTGGGTACTGGTGTATTGTGTCTGCCCGGAGTGTAATTGTCGAGCCAGTGTAACAGTGCATACAAGGGACGCATGCTGCGGTGGAAAATCCATATTGTCGATCCTATTATCGTTATGAGAAGTACGAAGTAGAGGAGTATGATCCAAAATAAAATAGTCCTGACCAAATCGTCTTTTTCGAAAGTCGGTATGGCGACTTTCAGTTCATAGTAATTATCATCATTATCTAAGAAAATGGTGGAGAGGATGCGTGCTGGTTCTGTCTCTTCTTTTTCTGGAATGTAGACTTCGGCATCGTAATATTCGATATGGGGTTTTGATGAAGCATAGGCTTCGTCAATGGGTGTTATGGAATAACTATTATTAGATCCACTATTTAAGGAAGGCAATTCTCTGCCGGCAAGCATGCGTATAATTATCAATTCGGAATAATCTTCCAGCGTATCATCGGCCTCGTCGTTGATTTCTTCTACCATCATAAAATAGAAGAGAGTCGCCCAAAGTGCCATGAGCGGAATCAAAATTAAAGATAAACGTAAAGCTATACGGTATATGAGTTTCATGAGACGGTGATTTTATTCGATTGGCGGAACGAGTTTGTATCCAAATCCATATATGGCTTTTATTTCTATGTTGGCTCCTGCATCAATAAGTTTGCGACGTAAATTTTTCATTTGAGCATATACAAAATGAAAATTGTCTGCTTGGTCTGCATGGTCTCCCCATACGGCTTCGGCAAGGACAGATTTATCTACTAAGTGATTAGGGCGTTGCATGAAATAGAATAGAATGTCGAATTCTTTTTTTAATAAGGATAATTCTTTGTTATTGACCAACACCCGGGAGCTCTCGGGTTCAAGGGATACATTCCCTAAGATCAATGCCATTTCTCCACCGCTTTTTCCTCGCCGTAGCACACTTTTTATACGGGCTAAGAGTTCGGCTGTATGAAATGGTTTAGGGAGGTAGTCATCGGCTCCCATATCCAATCCGAGAATTTTGTCATCAAGGGAATCACGAGCGGATATGATAATGATGTTTTCTCTTTTTCGTAACTCTTTCAGGTGTTTTAGTAGTTGTAGCCCATTCCCGTCGGGTAACATGATATCGAGTAAAATACAGTCGTAACTATAAGCTGCGATTTTAGCATCTGCTTCGGAATAAGTGCTGGCAGTTTCGACTACATAGCGCTCCTGTACTAGCGCTCGTTGCATAATTTCCCGTAAGGAGGGTTCGTCTTCTATGATAAGTATTTTCATGTATCAAATTTATATATTCAATTTTGTAGAGAATTTAAAATGATAAAAAATTGTATTGGGGAAAAGGAACGTAAAGTAAATAGACTTAATTATTTTACTTCCTTTTTGGAATAAATAAAAAGGAATCTACATTTTATGTAGATTCCCCATATGAGAGCAAGAAGTGGATTATTCTGTTACTTCTTCAAATGCGTCTTTCCCAAGTCCGCAAACTGGACATACCCAATCATCTGGAATATCTTCAAATGGAGTACCCGGAGCTATACCTCCATCAGGATCACCTACTGCTGGGTCATAAACCCATTCACAAGCTGTGCAAATGTACTTTTTCATACAAAATTTTTTTAATAAAACATATTTGGGGTATAAATCAGAAATATACTAATTCTACCGAAAGTAAAAATAGGTATAATTCGTTTAGAAACCAAATTATCCAGAGTTTCTTTTTATAACCATTTCAATTTTCTAACAAAAGAAGAATACTTTTGTTTTGTATCGAGGGGAGGATATTGTTCAAACCAATCCGTGCAAGGTCTATTTTTTATAGATTCGCGATACCTGTCAAATCTCGAAATAGCTATCTTTTGTTGAAAAAGAAAAACCTCAAAAGATTAATACATAATCTTTTGAGGTTTTATTCCTTGTTGTAGCGATTCCGGGAATCGAACCCGAGTCTCAACCGTGAGAGGGTTGCGTGCTAGGCCACTACACTAAACCGCCGTTCGCTTTTTGAAAAGCGATGCAAATATAACCGATTTGTTTTTATTGAACAAACTTTCGGTATGAAATTTTTTCAGTGTCTCGAATAAGATTGTTATTGTTTTGAAGATGAATGACTAAATTATTTTTTCTAACTCCTTGATGTTTTTAGCTATTTCTTCTTCTGGTAAATTGTAGTTCAGAAGGTCTCCTGCTAAATATTGGTCATAGGCAGCCATATCGATGAGCCCGTGGCCGGATAGATTGAAGAGGATGCATTTTTCTTTTCCCTCTTCTTTTGCTCTTAATGCTTCTTGTATAGTGGCGGCTATTGCATGAGAAGATTCCGGGGCAGGGATAATTCCTTCGCATTGAGCGAATAATGTAGCTGCTTTGAATGCATCGAGTTGTTCTATGTCCACGGCTTCCAAGAGGCCATCTTTTTTCAGTTGGCTGACGATTGTTCCTGCTCCGTGGTAACGTAGTCCACCTGCATGTATATTGGCCGGGGAGAAGTTATGTCCCAAAGTGTACATGGGCAGTAGAGGTGTATAGCCCGCTTCATCTCCAAAATCGTATTGAAAAATTCCTTTGGTCAATTTGGGACAGGACGCAGGTTCGGCTGCGATTAACCGAATGTCTTTTCCCTCTTTTAATTTATGGCGTAAAAATGGGAATGAAATTCCCGAGAAGTTGGACCCGCCTCCGAAGCAAGCGATGACAATATCGGGGTATTCGCCGGCCATTTCCATTTGTTTTTCAGCTTCTAGCCCGATTACTGTTTGATGTAAAGATACGTGATTGAGTACACTACCTAAAGTATATTTACAGTTGGGGGTACTCATTGCCAATTCTATCGCTTCAGATATTGCCGTACCTAAACTTCCTTGATAATTGGGGTGATCAGTTAATATTTTACGTCCTGCTTTGGTCGACATACTGGGTGAAGCAATAACTTGTGCGCCGAATGTTTGCATAATAGAACGTCGATAGGGCTTTTGATGGAAGCTCACTTTAACCATGTAGACTGCAAGTTCCAATCCGAATGCTTTTGCGGCTAAAGAGAGTGCAGCCCCCCATTGTCCTGCTCCGGTTTCGGTTGTGATGTTGGTTATACCTTGTTTTTTACAATAGTAGGCTTGTGGTATGGCCGAATTTAATTTGTGAGAACCAACAGGGCTTACACTTTCGTTCTTGAAATAGATGTGTGCAGGAGTATCCAATGCTTTTTCGAGCCCCAAAGCTCTGACAAGAGGAGTAGGACGCCATATTTTGTACATATCGCGTACTTCTTCGGGGATTTCTATCCATGCGTCGGAAGTGTTTAATTCTTGTTTACAGAGTTCTTCTGCAAAAATCGGATAGAGGTCTTCTACGGCTAGGGGAGATTTGGTTGCCGGATTTAATGGACTCATTGGCTTGTTGGGCATGTCTGCAATGACATTATACCATGCTTGTGGTATGTCTTTTTCTGCAAGGATAAATTTTTTTGTAGCCATTTTACTCCTTTGGTTTTTGTGATTTATAAAGTAAAAATAAAGTTTTTACATATAATTGAAAAGCAAATATATGAATTTTTCATTAAATGTATAGAAAAACTATGTTTTTTTTGTCTATATGAATTTATCTTTGAATTTTTAAATGCAAAAAGAGACGCTGCTCACGCAGCATCTCTTTTTTAGAATTCATCACATTATGCTTATTTTAAAGTGCTAGATAGAGTTACGCTCACGCGCGACTATGCGAATTATAGATATCTTGATTCAACAACCGACCAATCGATGATTTTCCAGAGGTTGTGCAATTGCTCTGCTCGTCTGTTGCGATAGTCGATATAGTAGGCGTGTTCCCATACGTCGAACGTTAACAAAGGAGTAAGTCCTTTGGTTAAAGGAGAGCCTGCATTATTTTCTTTACTGATAACCAGATTTCCGTCTTTATCTTTGGATAACCAGACCCAACCAGATCCAAATAGAGTAGTCCCTGCTTGTTCAAATTCTTTTTGGAAGTTTTCGAAATTTCCCCACTTCTTATTTATAGCTTCTGCCAACTTCCCTTGTGGACTTTTTTCCCCATTCGGGGAGAATGTGAAGAAATAAAATATGTGGTTCCATGCTTGGGAGGCATTATTAAATAGAGCTCCGTCGGCTTCTTTGATGATTTCTTCGAGAGGCTTGTCTGCGAAGGGTGTTCCTTCGATAAGTTTATTTAGGTTATCGATATAAGTTTGTTCATGTTTACCGTAATGGTATTCTATCGTTTCCTGACTGATTACAGGGGCTAAATCATTAATACCATAAGGTAATGGAGGCAATTCGTAAATCATAATTATTTATTTTTCTTTGTTACTTATATAACAATCGTCGGACTAAAAAAGTTTCGTATATCTAAGTATTTTTTCTGTTACTTGGAGTATACACATTCTTATAATGTCCGATTCATTCTCTAATTACTTGATTTCATTATTTCTCGGGTTTACTCGATGGCTTGGCTATCGATTCACGCATGGCAGTGTCTGCCTCGACATTTTTCATTTTATAATAATCCATGATTCCGAGATTTCCCGAACGGAAGGCTTCCGCCATAGCTCTGGGAACTTCGGCTTCGGCTTCGATTACTTTTGCTCTTGCCTCTTGTGCTTTGGCTTTCATTTCTTGTTCGAGAGCGATAGCCATGGCCCGACGTTCTTCTGCTTTTGCTTGTGCGATGTTTTTATCGGCTTGTGCCTGATCCATTTGCAAGGTGGCTCCAATGTTTTTACCGATGTCGATATCGGCTATATCAATGGAGAGGATTTCAAATGCAGTTCCTGAATCAAGCCCCTTTTTCAATACTAGTTTGGATATGGAATCCGGGTTTTCAAGAACTTGTTTGTGGGACTCGGACGAGCCGATGGACGACACGATACCTTCTCCTACACGAGCCAATATGGTATCTTCACCTGCACCGCCGACTAGTTGACGAATATTTGCCCGTACTGTTACACGAGCTTTGGCTATTAACTGTATACCGTCTTTGGCCACGGCTGTAACCGGCGGTGTGTCGATAACTTTCGGGTTGACAGACATTTGCACGGCTTCGAATACATCGCGTCCGGCTAAGTCAATAGCGGTAGCCATTTGGAAGCCTAAATCTATATTAGCTTTCGAAGCGGATACGAGTGCGTGTACGACGCGTTCTACATGACCTCCGGCCAGATAGTGAGCTTCTAATTCATCACGCGTGATTGTTTTAAGTCCGGCTTTGTGGGCTTCAATCATAGCTCGAACAATGACTTGTGGCGGTACTTTTCTGATTCTCATCAAGAATAATTGGATAAGAGAGATTCTTACCCCCGATACTCGTGCCGAAATCCATAAAAGGAAAGGTACGAAGTAAAAGAATACAGCGAGTATGGCAATAATGCCAATTAGAAGAAATACGCTTAATCCTACCATAATTTTATTTTTGTTTAGAAGTGTTTATATTATTCCCTGTTTTTTCATTTTCTGTTTCTTTGCAAACAATGACTACAGTGGGTTCTATGCGGATTATTTTTACAGGTGTATCTTCGTCAATCAGTTCATTATCTGCGCGGGCTTCGATGGTGTGGATTCCCACGATGATTTTTCCCATAGGGTTTAGTCTACTTAGTGTTACTCCCATGTCACCGACTTTAATATCAGGGGTTATCGGGGAGGGTACTACCGAGCTTATTTCGGTATGCAGAGACATTTTGTCTAAACTTCGGGATCGCATAAATCCTATGATGACAGCAATAGTAGTGACGGCTGCAATGAATAATGTTATTACAGCCCCATTTGTTCCGAAGGCCGAATAGGCATAGTAAATTCCACCTCCATAAAATAAGACCGAACATATACCTGCGATGGTAATTCCGGGAAGAAAGAATATTTCCAGTACCGCCAGAACTAGCGCTAATATTATTAGTAGTGTAACAGCTAATATATCAAACATATTTCTTAGATTTAGGTTCTATCTATATTTCTTTTGCAAATTATCGAGTTCTATCTTTCGAGCCTGATTTTCGTAATTTTCCGGTTGAGGATAGAGTGTGAGCAGTTGCGATTCCAAATTTTGAATTTCGGACGATAGTCTTTTTAAAGTTGTGCCTTTCGATTTAGTATATTGAGATCGCAGTTCCGAGAGCTTAGTTTCTATTTGAATGATATTCTTACGTAATTCTTTGGACTTTACATATAGATTGCGAGCTTCAAGACTGACGAATTGGTCAAGTTTAGTATAATGGATTCCGTTACAAATTGCAAAGATGAAATCGGGGCGAGTCTCTTTTTTTGGTTCCTTGATATTGTCCAATTGTTGCAATAAATCGGTATAATCTGCATTTTCCGGCCAAGACTCTCGAATAGATCGAATCAGAGCTAGCGATTTGATATCGGTTTTGATTTCATCGATGTTATATGTTTGTTTGCTCTCATTCGGGATAAATAGATAGATTGTCACTTTTCCGGGAATTTGTTCTCTATCCGATACAAACCAACCGATGTTTAACATCTCGTCTATTGCCATCATGTAATCGTTGTATATCGAATTGAAGGGCATACCTACGTTTTCGGGTTTCAAGTAGGTGTTATTTTCGAGATTTAAACGGGTGATGAATATGTCGTATCCTCCGATCGAACCTTCTCCATTTGAGGCAAAGTAGAGTGTAACTCCGTCGTTGAGAAAAAATGGATAGGCTTCATCTTGTTCTGTATTGACACCATTGGGTAACGGTATGATGTCACTCCATTTCCCTTCTATCAGCTTATTTTTTGTACATAATTCATATCCTTTACCTTCAAGGGGATATCCGAAAAATACATTGTCTCCGCGTTGGGGAATATAGCCGATCGTGTTTTCGGGAATATCTATGCCTAGTGTTTCATTCGTTCCTATCCGTCCAGATTCGGGGGACATTTTGAAATACTTGAAAAACGAATCGGCATCAACTATCAAACTATCTATGATTTGTACCCGTTCGACATATTGCAACATTAATTTCGCTCTACGTGCACGAGCTATGGCTTTGCCGATAGAATCGGGTATTTGTTTTTTCGCTTTGGACAATGCAGCTGTATATTCTTCATAACTGCTTATGGCATCTTCAAAGCGGTATTGAGCCATATACATGTCTGCTAAATAGTGAGGCGATTCGAGAACTTTACGTTTAGCCCCTATTTTCAGATATTTTTCAGCTTCGTTATATTTTTTCTCGTGAAAAAGGCATACTCCATACCAATGGTTCAACGATCCATCATTGGGGCGGCGTTTCAGTTGTGCCTTGAATACAGGAGCGGCTTCTTTGTATTTACCGGCCTTGTACAACTCTCGTGCTTCGTCAAGCGTCAGTGCACTCGATGAGAAGATTGTCGAGAAGACAATTAGGACTGCAAATGAATATTTTAGAATTTGTCTGAACATTTTCATGTTTGAAAAATTGTACTCAAATATACAATTATTTTTTATTTTGAATGTTGAGAGCGAGAAAATTTTTTAAGAAGTATTCTAAATCGTCATTCGATTTGAACGAATTGTATGGTAAAATGAAAAAAATATAGTTTGACAAGTGGAAGATAATGTCTGTCGAGGTATAACGTATATGGGTAATTCGTTTCCATGCTATGGATTCTGTTCGTCCATCGTCGAAAGTACAAGAAAGGCCGTTTTTGTTTATTTCGACTGTTTTTGAAAGTATGGACATACGGCAATCGGGGTGTAGGGCATAAGCGAACCACAGGTAAGAGATGATCATAGGAAATACCAAAAATAAAATGATAAGTCCTACATAAATAAATAGAGGGTTTTGAATGGATAGCCCCACGAGAAGGAGGAAAAAAGATAGAAGCCACCCCCAATTATTATGTAACCAAATTTTCAGCAGTCTGTTAAAATAGTATTGAGGCGATAACTGGTATGAAAAAGTTTCAATATGGGTTCTATTCATACAATGCTTTACTATATATTTCTACAAAGATAATATAATTGATGACAAAATCAAATTTTTGATTTTACCGAGATATAGCCTATTTTTTATATTATGTGAATATAGAGATAATATATCGAGGGGGAATAATTTTTGAAGGGGACTTTTTATTGTACAGCTTTTAATAAATTTGACCTATGAAATTTATTCTATTTACTGCTATTTCGTGTAACTTTGCACTCCAAAATAAGACGCAATGCAAGGATTATATTCGATAGGATTACTTATTGTTTCTAATGTGTTTATGACACTGGCTTGGTATGGGCATTTGAAATTGCAAGAAATGAAGGTTATCAATAATTGGCCGCTTTATGGTGTGATATTGCTTAGTTGGGGTATAGCATTGTTCGAATATTGTTGCCAAGTGCCAGCTAATCGATTGGGATTCAGAGAGAATGGAGGGCCGTTTAGTCTTATGCAATTAAAGGTAATACAAGAAGTAATTACGTTAATCATATTCACTTTATTTTCGGTCGTAGTTTTTAAAGGAGGGTCGTTGCATTGGAACCATATTGCGGCGTTCGGCTGCCTTGTTCTTGCCGTTTATTTCGTATTTATGAAATAAGCGATAATCGTATCGATTTAATGACTAGGTGTAATATAGGGTAGAGCTTTTCCGAAAGGTCGATTTTGTCCCGACCGATTATTTTGGAACAGATAAGTGCAGTAGAATCGAATGACTTTTATGTTGTGTTCGTATCTATCTGATGGATATTCTTATTCTACAACTTGTTGTCCTAATTCTCGGCCTTATGACGGGGAATATTTCGATTCCGTCATTACTTAGTCCTATAAATGAGGTTATTTCATTCTTCTCATTTTTAACAATGTACAATTCTACTTGTGAAGAAGATGTAAATAAAGACACTGGCGAGGTATAGTGTTATCAGAGTTAAACACATTGAGCCCGTCTACTGTATTTTAAAGGGCAAAATAACTAAATCGATTCAATATGCTTATTCCAAGCCAGCACAAACGGATCCGATTTAGGAACCTCTTTGGTGGCAATCCTGGCATTCTCACGTTCTACATCAAAGTTATGCTGGTATTTAAAAGTCGTTTCAGGCTTGGGTGTATCCTTTGAAGAACTTAAGTCTAAGTCTTATTTCTGAGTTTTAGTTATTGTAACATTAAGATCTTCACTTAGCCGAGTTTTATCTTGAGCAGAGCACTTGATAATGGAATCACGGCCCAAGAAATTATAGAATTTTAAGCCATTAAGTATCTTTTGTGACTAAAATCTATAATTTTAGAATACAATATCTTTTTACAAACTTATACAAAGACTCATCTTATTTTCAAACACTTCTTATCGCAACCTTGATAACTCCGTCCTCTCTATTTTCAAAGATACGGTAAGCTTTCTCAATTTCATTCAATGAAAAACGGTGAGTAATGAGTGACGTGGTATCTATCCTACCCGATTCTATCAAGCGAAGTATCTCTGCACAATCACAACCGTCCACCCCTCCGGTTTTAAAGATAAGATTTTTTCCATACATATCGGGTAAGGGCAAAATTTGAGGTTTATCGTAAAGTGCCACGATCGTTACAATAGCATTGGGACGAGCACATTTCCAAGCCAAACGGAAAGTATCCTCGCTTCCCGCCACTTCCAAAACCACATCAGCACCGCCATGATCGCTATTTTTACGAACAAACTCCTCGCAATGTTCAGGAGTAGTTACCAATATGTCGGGATAATGTTCTTGCAAAAACTGTATTCTTTCCGGGGACTGCTCACAAACAATAATACGCCGGGGATTCTTTAACAAAGCGCACAATAAGGTACAAATGCCGGTAGGACCGGCTCCAATAATCAGAATCGTATCCTCCGATGTAATTTCCGAAATACGTACGGACCAAAAACCGGTTGCCAAAATATCGCCTACAAACAAAGCTTGTTCGTCGCTTACCGTATCTGGAATACGATTCAAACCTTGATCGGCATAGGGCACTCGAACATATTCGGCTTGACCGCCATCGATACGACACCCCAAAGCCCAACCGCCATTGGGATCCATACAGTTATTGACATACCCACGACGACAGAAGAAACATTCGCCACAAAAAGTTTCGACATTTACAGTAACCCTATCTCCCGGCTTAATATCTATAACATCTTCTCCCACATCTTCTACGACACCCACCATCTCGTGTCCGACCGTTACTCCCGGCACGGCATGCGGCACACTACCATGTTTGATATGGAGATCGCTGGTACAAATACTTCCAAGAGTCACCCTCACAATCGCATCGCGCGAATCTTTCAACCCGGGTTTCGGCTTTTCTTGCAATTCAAACTTACCGGGTTTAACGTATGTATATGTCAACATAATATTATCCTTATCATTTTTCAAAACTTCTCTTACAAAGATAGGCGAAACGGATTTCAGAAGCAAGTATTCTTTGTTAAACAGTGTCACTACGAATCAAATAGCAATCTACCGGTGTACTCTATGGCAACTATCAGCTATGTAAAAAGAGTATGATATCAATTAAAAAATATTTACTTCATACAAATACAAACAGCTTTCACAACTTTCTTGTTATTTTTGTATGACTAAAAGAGTGTTAATATGAAAAACCGAACAAAAAAATTGTTTAAGATTACGGGTATTACACTGGGAGCGTTGATAGTCTTTCTCTCGGCAGTAATCGCTTTCTCCATAAATTTTATATTTACGCCTGAAAAATTGACCCCCATCGTATTAAACGTAGCCAATCAAAACACAAATGCCAAGCTCGATATGAATAGCGTAGAGCTGACCTTTTTTTCAACTTTTCCCCGTTTTGGAATAAAATTGGAAAATGGCACATTAGTATCAAAGGCTATCCGTGATTCTTTATGGCAACGTACCGACACATTAGCCACTTTTCGAAAAGCCGTTGCCGTAATCAATTTCGTCGATTATTTGCAGCAAAAAAAGATCAGTATCAACCGATTATCATTGGATAGTACAAACATATACGCCTTTAAAGGAAAAGATGGAATCGCCAACTGGAATATATTGATCGCCGACACGACAAATACACCCGATACAACAACCGCTACTTCGCCAATTATTAACGAAATAGACATCAAGCACGTTTCGCTACGTCATACCACGGTCACTTTCGACGATCGGGAAACGAATGTCTTCGCCAATCTATGGGATGCAAATCTTAAATTAAAAGCAAATTTAAAGAAAGAACAGTCTGCGTTAACGTTGGATTTCAGCAACAAAAACATTCTGTTCTGGCAAAATGGTGAATTACTGGCTCATCGTATCGCCACCCACCTACAAACCGACATCGAGCTAAATCGTTCGAAACGGGCTCTTTCCTTGCACGATGCTATGATGGAGATTAACGGCATAAAATTAGACATACACGGTTCTATCTGCAAAGACACGACCGCACAAGCGTTAGATATCGATCTGCAATACGGGCTACATGCTCCTTCGTTGGAAACAGTCCTTCACATGATTCCCGAAAGTATTCTCAAAAAAGAAAAAGTTTCGGCCAAAGGCGACGTTACAGTTAATGGCAATCTAAAAGGTCTATATGGAAAAGGGAAAATGCCATTAGCTACATTAAAAATAGAAATAAACGATGCATCCGCCCAATATGCCCAATTGCCCTATGGAATAGATGAACTTAAAGCCAACTTTTTCGGACAGATAGACTTAATGCGGCAATCGCCATCTTATCTCGATCTTAAAATATTTCACTTCAAAGGAGCTTATACCGATATTTTGGCCGACGCCAAAGTAAATGATCTATTAGGCGATCCCGACATCTCGTTTCATACCCAATCTACGATAGACCTAACTGCATTGGCACAAACATTTCCTTTACAAGATGGTGTGAGTATCGAAGGGAAATTAGATGCCGACATGAACGTGCGTTGTCGTTTGTCATCTATCAAAAAGAAAGACATAGGACGAATTCGGGCCAAAGGAAAAATAAATATGAGCAAATTGGCTTTACGAGACAAAAATAAGAAATTCGAATTCACGAGCGATGCTTCACTGTCTTTCGTGGGAAACGATGTATTAGGAGCCCATATCGAAATAGGAAATATGGCTTTTCACTCAACGCGATTAAACTCATCGATAAACAATCTATCGGCTTTAATAAAAACGACCAACCCACAAGATACTACACGAATCGCTCTTGTAGAGTGTAAACTAAATGCAAACAAACTAAAAGCATCCCTACCGGATACATCAAATTTATTTTGCGGAAAAACTGCCGCAACCATAAAATTACAACCGACAGAAAACAATCCTACCCGACCCGAAATAGGATTCGCATTAGAAGCCGACACCTTGTTCTGCCGTCTCGGAGATACTAAATTGGGCATGGACAAAGCCGGGATTACAATAACGGCACAACAATTAAAAGACTCTTTGTGGATTCCAAAAGGCATAGTAGGTTTTAATCGGCTTTTTGTACGTACCCCACAATCGGCTTTACCTATTCGAATGCAAAAGACTGCAATTTCAGTCGGTAATCGAGCTATTACTTTACATAACGCGACCATGAAAATAGGAAGATCCGATTTAACGGCGACCGGTGCGATTCACGATTTATATGGCGCTATGCGTCACAATAAAAAACTACGGGCCACATTAACACTTTCCTCTAAGAATCTAAATTGTAACCAGTTAATTCGGTCTATCTCTTTTCCAAAAGACACTGCTCAAATCGAAACTGAGTCCGACACTACGTCGACTGCCCTAAAACTATTCGTTATTCCTCGAAATATCGATTTTGAATTACAAACCAATTTGAATCGGGTTCGTTACGGGAGAATGGTTTTCAAAAACGTACACGGTGCAATAGATATACGCAATCAAGCCATTCATCTCAAAGAGCTCAGTATGGAAGGAATGGATGCGACTATGCGCACGACTTTGATCTATCAAGCCCGACAACCAGAGCAGGGATATGCCGGATTCGATTTCAAACTTCACGATATCAATATCGGGAAACTTGTCGATTTTATCCCTTCGTTAGATACCATTGTCCCCATGCTGCGGTCTTTTCAAGGAACTGTCGATTTCAATGTATCGGCCGAGTCGGACTTAGACTCATGCCTCAATATAAAAATACCCTCATTGCGGTCGGCTATCCATGTCGAAGGCGATAGCCTCGTCCTTCTCGACGGTGAAACTTTTGCCGAAATATCGAAAAAATTTTTCTTCAAGAACAAAGAGAGAAATTTGATCGACAGTATCTCTGTCAACATCAGTGTCGAAGACGGTAATGTAAACGTCTACCCGTTTGTAATAGAAATGGATCGCTACCGGGCTGCCGTAGGAGGGAGCCAAGACTTGGATATGAATTTCAATTATCACATATCCATACTCAAATCGCCCATACCCTTCAAACTGGGACTGAACATTTCGGGAAATTTAGATAAAATGAAGTTCGGTATGGGCAAAGCCAAATACAAAAACGCTGTCACACCGGTAGAAATACACAAAGTCGACAGTACTATTGTAAATATGGGAGAACAAATAGTTCGGGATTTCCAGAAAGTCATGCGACGACAATTACCACAAACACAAGCCTCCAACCAATAAATATCATGTTCGACAACCCTATATGTCATATAAAATCGCCCTATCTTCTTCCCAAGGTTACACGGAAATACTTAATGTGTGGGAAAACTCCGTAAGAAATTCCCCTCGTTTTTTAAGTGAAGAAAATGTATTTTATATCCCTTTTTATGTAGACGTGCACTGCAAATTTTAGGCGGATTATTTTGTCTCCTTATGCTTTATTGCGATATTTGCGTTACGATAAACCCGTAACAGAATGGTTGAAATAGTATGAAGCCTAATAACCCTTTTCTTATTTCGGGATATTACAACCCGGAATTCTTTTGCGACAGGGTGCAGGAGTCCAGAGCTATTCTTTCGGTCAGGTGCGCCTGTTGAAAGCCATTGCCTGCGAGGGGGTGTCAAAGAGGTTTTGGCCGGAGATTTTATCGGTGCCTACAAACTCCGGGCGGCAAGTGGCGTAAGTGCAGCGTAGAAGAGGTTGATGGAAAACGAACGGATCTATCAGACAGCCGATGGTTATATAATATATGACCGCTTTATGGGCGAGTGGTTGCGGAGACAGGCGTTTTTAAGTTTATTGTTGTGTAATTAATTAGCTTTGTATCGTCCGTAATAGCGGAAATACCAGATGAGAAACCCCAAAAAACTTATAGCTAACTAGAAATATCATTATGGCGGTAAAAAAGTCAGAACTATATAGTACATTGTGGAAATGCTGCGACGAACTTCGCGGCGGTATGGATGCAAGTCAATACAAGGATTATGTGTTGGTCATTCTTTTCGTTAAGTACATCAGCGATAAAAAGCGTAACGATGAGGGCTTCGATATAGATATACCTGATGGTTGTTACTTCGAGGATTTTGTCGCTCTCAAAGGTAACCCGAATATTGGGGAGGAGATGAATAAAAAGATGGCTGCTCTTGCCGAGGCCAATCAACTTGGTGGCGTTTTTGTAGCCGACTTTGAAGATGACACCAAGCTGGGCAAAGGAAAGGACAAAGTTGAAACTCTAAGTAAACTTATTGCCGTTTTCCAGAATGAGAACCTCGATTTTAGCAAAAATAGAGCGGCAGATGACGATCTTATAGGTGATGCTTATGAGTACCTGATGAAGAATTTCGCCACAGAGAGCGGTAAGAGTAAAGGCCAGTTTTATACTCCGGCCGAGGTCAGTCGTGTGATGGCCGAGGTTATCGGGTTAGGAAATGCCAAAAATGGGAAAAAGACGACTATCTACGACCCTACTTGCGGCTCGGGTTCCCTGCTTCTTCGTGCTATGTGTGAAACTCCCGGTGGGGCAACTCTCTATGGGCAGGAAAAAGACAATGCTACTGTCGGTTTGGCAAAAATGAATATGATTCTCCATAATGAAATCTATGCCGATATCAGACAAGGCGATACGATTAATGATCCTCAATTTAAGGAAGGCGACCAGTTAAAGACCTTCGATTATATTGTCGCAAATCCGCCTTTTTCAACAAAGTCGTGGTTGAAGAGTGCAAAGTTCGAAGATGAATACCATCGTTGGGGCGAAGGCATTAAAATCGGTGTTCCGCCGGAAAAGAATGGCGATTATGCTTTCCTTCTCCATATCGTACGCTCTCTGAAACAGACCGGCTGTGCCGCCTGCATTTTGCCTCATGGCGTCCTTTTTAGAGGCAATGCCGAGGCTCAGATTCGTAAATATCTCGTTGCCGAAAAACGGTATATCAAGGGAATCATCGGGCTCCCTGCCAACCTTTTTTATGGTACAGGTATTCCGGCTTGTATCATCATTATAGAAAAGTCGGAAGCAGTAGGGCGTAAGGGAGTGTTTATGATCGATGCCAAAGGTGGATATATCAAAGATGGAGCTAAGAATCGTCTGCGAGAGCAGGATATTCGGCGCATTGTCGATGCGTGGCAAGCACAACGCGATGTGCCTCATTATGCGCGCTTTGTGCCTATGGAGGAGATTGAACGCAACGATTACAATCTCAACATTCCTCGCTATGTATCTGCTCCCGATACGGAGATTCTGCAAGATATCGATGCACACCTTCATGGAGGTTTGCCCAAACACGATATAGACCAGTTCGATACCTATTGGGAGGTATGTCCGTCGCTTTGTGATGACCTCTTTTGCGACCATCTTACGCGCAAAGGTTACTATTCTTTGAAGTGTAACCCGGAGGCAGTGCGTGATGCTGTTACCGGGAATGTAGATTTCCGTAATCAGAAAGAGGTGTTCCAGAAGAGCTTTGCCGAGTGGTGCGATTCTCACCGGGCTCAACTTTACGCTCTCCTCCCGGGTTTTGCTCCCAAGAAACTTATCGAGCAGCTGGGTAACTCGTTGTTGGCTGTCTTCGAGGTAGATAAGTCGCTTGTCGAGGCGTATGATGTCTATGACAGTTTGATGAACTACTGGGGTGAAACGATGCAAGATGATTGCTATATGATTTCGTCCGGAGGCTGGACGGTGCAACTGTACACGCCACAACCAGCTTCCAAGAAGAAAGAGAAAAAGGCTGCTACGCCCGAAGATGTCGTTTGCGACCTGCTGCCTGTGCCAATCGTTATCGACGAGTATTTTGCAGAGAAGCGCGATGTTATTGCTGCGGCCGAGGAGTTGCTGGCACAAAATGAGACACAGCTTGCGGAATTGGTCGAGGAGCAGGCGGAGAATTACCTCGATGAGGACAACTTCCCCGATGGTAAGATGACCGATGCCAATATCAAGAAACGAATGAAGGCGCTCGATAAAAGAACCGATGCCGACGAAATTGCCGTACTGCAAAAGTATCTCGACCTCAAAGGCGATATATCGCTCAATAAGAAACTGATCAAGGAGCTCAAGTACGACCTGCTTACTGCTCTTGTCGTCAAGTATGCCGATTTGTCCGAGGCGGATATCAAGCGCTTGGTTATTGAGCGGAAGTGGTTCGCATCGCTTGCCTTGCGCCTTGACGGTGAGATGCAGCGTATCAGTCAGCAGCTCACTTCCAAAGTTTCGGCTCTTGCGGAGCGTTATGCCCAGACGCTCCCCGAGATTGATGCCGAGATAGCCGATTTGGAGGGGAAGGTCGCTGCACATTTGAAACAGATGGGATATTAAACTGGTTATTATGAAGAAAAATCTCAAGATCATATTTCTATTATTAGCCGTTGTCGGTATATTGGTAATTGCTCTATTGTTGATTTTCTGTAATGTCTCGCTTGCAGATGTGTCTCTTGATACTTTCATTGGAGTAATGGTTACTATGGTTGGTATTTTAGTAACTTTTGCAGTTGGGTGGCAAATCATCAATGCATTGGAGATAAAAAACAAACTTGCAGAGATGGAGAAACTCAAGGTGGAAATAAATAGCCAGCGAGAGAAGATAGAGAAAATATCGGCACGTAGTCGTTATGACATTGCGCTCAATCGTAGCTATACGTTGTATAAAAGTGGGGAATGCATAAAAGCATTTGTTAGTGCATTGGAAGCAATACAATATTGTTTGCAGATTGATGAATATGAAGAGCTGGATACTATACTTAATAATCTAAAAGAGTTTGCGGCAGCCTCGTATAATCAGCCTTGTTATTCAAGTGATAAAGACACAATGATTGCTACAGATTCTGAAATCAGAAAATCTCCGAAATTTGTCCTGATTAAGGATAGATATGAAGATGCCATAAGAGAGTATAATATGTTTCCCAAGTATATTATAAATGATAAAAAACATGAGTAGTTCTGAGAATAAAATAGACATCAAGTCGGAACTTGTTTCATATATAAACAACGGCTGGGCAAAGCAATATAAGGTTGCGATGTGAACAATCCCATTATATACCGATAAAAGTCCATTGAAGAAAATATGAATATACCACAAGGATATAAGCAAACCGAGTTGGGAATAATACCCGAAGATTGGGAGGTGAAACCTATTGGAGAATGTTTGTCAATAGGGAATGGTTGTGATTATAAGGATAAACCTTTCGGTAATATTCCAGTTTATGGAACAGGGGGCGTCATAACATATATTAATGACTATCTATATGATGGTCAAACAATATGTATTGGTCGCAAAGGTACAATCAATAAACCTCTATATTATGAGGGAAAGATCTGGACTGTTGATACATTATATTATACATATAATTTTATCGACGTAGATGTTAAATATATTTATTATCTATTGTTGACAATAGATTGGATGTCATTAAATGAAGCAACTGGAGTGCCTAGTTTAACATCTGATAGGATAAGGCATATTCTTTTAGCTCTCCCTCCTGTTGCCGAGCAACGAGCTATTGCAGAGGCGCTGAGTGATATAGATGGATTGATTGCGGCATTGGATAAAAAAATCGCCAAGAAACGCTTGATTAAGCAAGGGGCGATGCAACAACTCCTAACCGGCAAAAAACGTCTCCCCGGCTTTTCTGGCCCATGGATGGAAAGGAAGTTAGGAGCAATTTCTCATATTAAAACGGGTAGTTGCAATGGAGATCAAGCTGTTGATAACGGTAAATATCCATTTTTTGTACGTTCACAGAAGGTTTATGCGATTGATTCATATTCCTATGATGGAGAAGCTATATTAGTGCCAGGGGAAGGTGGTATTGGTAGTATATTTCATTACATTAATGGTAAATTTGACTATCATCAAAGAGTATATAAAATTAGTGACTTTGCAGATAATGTGTGTGGTAAATATATATTCTTCTATATGTCACGATATTTTGGAGAGTACGCATTATCTTTAACTGTTAAGGCAACAGTAGACTCTTTAAGATTACCTACTTTTGAAGAGTTTGTAATTTGTATGCCTCTGAATATCGAAGAACAGCAAGCGATTGCTACAATTCTGAACGATATGGATAAAGAGATAGACGACCTTGAAGCCCAGCGAGATAAGTACCGCCTCTTAAAATCGGGCATGATGCAAAAGCTATTAACGGGACAAATAAGATTAAAGATAAAATAGACTTATGGACACAAACATCGGGGCAAAGGAGCGTGTAACGCAAAACAGGTTGATAGGGCTTTTTAAGAATGTCTTAAAGTACACCTATCTCGGAAACTGGGAGACTCGTGAGGGTAACGCTAATATCGAAGAAACGTTGCTCACGGCATACCTCTCGCGGCGTGGCTATACCGACAAAGAGATACGGAGTGCCATCGCTAAATTCAAGCAAGCGGCAAACTCTCTTGGTGGGGGATTATATAACGCCAACAAGGAGGTGTATACTTTGTTGCGCTATGGCGTGAATGTACAGGCCGAGGTGACCGAAAAGAAAAAGATGGTGCACCTTATCGACTGGGCGAATCCGATGGAGAATGATTTCCAGATAGCCGAGGAAGTAACCATTCAAGGCGAAAGCGACCGCCGTCCCGATCTGGTCGTTTATGTCAATGGTATTGCTCTTGCCGTAATCGAGCTCAAGCGTAGTACGGTCTCTGCCCACGAGGGTATTCGCCAGAATATCCGTAACCAGCAGGACGGTTATATTCCCCGATTCTTCACGACCATACAGTTGCTTTTTGCGGGTAACGATACCGAGGGATTGCACTATGGTGTAATCAAGACGCCCGAAAAATTCTGGTTGCGTTGGAAAGAACCGTGTGGCGAGCCGTGCAAACCCTCGCGCTTCACGGCCGAGGAATACCCCAATGAGTTGGATCGTAGTGTGTTGCAGTTTTTTGAGCCCGCAAGGTTATTGGAATATATCCATGATTTTATCATTTTTGATGGAGGCATCAAAAAAGCCGCTCGTCCCAATCAATATTTTGCTGTCAAAGCCGCTCAACCCAGAATCTGCAAGAAGCAAAACGGTATTATATGGCATTCGCAGGGTTCGGGTAAATCGCTTGCGATGATTTGGCTGGCCCGATGGATACGTGAAAACGTAAGTGATGCTCGTGTGGTGATTATTACAGACCGCGATGAGCTGGACAAACAAATAGAATCGGGCTTCAAAGATGCAGGGGAGCAGATTCAGCGAGCCAAGAGCGGTGGTAAGCTGATTGAGATGCTCAATGCTGCCGAACCTTGGTTGATTTGCACGTTAATTCACAAATTCGGCAACAAGAATGACGGCGATGCCATATCGGTAGGAAATAAGAAGGCAAGTAAGTCGCTCGACTTGTATCTTGAAGAGTTGGCAAAATCGCTCCCCGCTGATTTTCGAGCGAAGGGTAATATTTATGTCTTTGTTGATGAATGTCATCGCACACAGGGCGGCATGCTCCACGAAGCCATGAAGCATATCATGGGCGACGATGTGATGCTGATAGGTTTCACGGGTACGCCTCTGCTCCATACGGATAAGAAAAAATCGATAGAGACCTTTGGCTCGTATATTCATAGCTATAAGTTTAATGAGGCCGTAGAGGACGGGGTTATTCTTGACTTGCGTTATGAGGCCCGAAATGTAGAACAATACTTGGGCAAACGAGAGAAAATCGATGAGTGGTTTGACGCGAAGACTAGGGGTTTGAGTTCGGTCGCCCGGGCGGCTCTGAAAGAGCGTTGGGCAAAAATGGAGAAGCTGTTTAGCAGTAAGGAGCGTATCGACCGTATTGTTGCGGATATTTGCCAAGATATGAGTACCAAACGGGCTTTGGCAGGCGGCTATGGAAATGCCATGCTTGTGGCCGACAGTATTTATCAGGCGTGTCGTTACTGGGAGGTTTTTCAATCGACAGAGTTGAAAGGGCATTGCGCTGTTGTTACAAGTTACGATGCGAGTACTGCATCGGTAAAAGACGAGTATCAAGGTGATGGAGAGACCGAGGATCTCACAAAATATGAGATATACCAAAGAATGATCGGCGACAAAACTCCTGAACAGTTTGAAACTTGGGTGAAAAAGGAGTTTACGGACCACCCCGGAGATATGAAGTTGCTGATTGTCGTAGATAAGTTATTGACCGGATTTGATGCACCGTCGGCAACCTATCTCTACATCGATAAAAAAATGCGGGATCACAATCTTTTCCAAGCGGTCTGTCGTGTGAATCGAGTAGATAGTGAGGAAAAAGATTTCGGGTATATTATTGATTACCAAGATCTGTTTGGAGCGGTAAAGAGTGCAATCGAGGATTATACGAATGGGGCATTTGATGGTTACGATGCCGACGATGTTAAAGGCCTTCTTTTGACTCGTCTTACCGAAGGTCGCAAGGCTTTGGAAGAGTCATTACAGGCAGTATATACGATGTGTGAGGTGATATATCCGCAAACGCGAGAAGGTTATTTTGCATATTTTGTCTATGCGGAGAATACTCCTGTTGAAAATCAGCAAAATGAATGTGAGGGGAATGCCAATAAACGCGAAACCTTCTATAAACTTGTGTCGCGTTTGGTGCGCCGTTATATTGACATCGCCAATGAGATGGGACAGGCTGGCTATACAGCAGAGGAGGCTGCCGATGTCAAAAGGCAGGTAGACTATTTTAATGATATCAAAGATGAAATAAAATTAAAAAGTGGAGATGCGCTCGATTTGAAATATTATGATCCGGCCATGCGTCAGCTTATTGATAACTATGTACGAGCAGAAGATAGTGAGAAATTGGTGGATTTAGCCGATATCTCATTTCTCGACTTGATTGATACGGAGGGTGATAAGGCGATTGATTCGCTGCCAAAGAAAATCAAGCAGAATGAACGTTCTGTCGCGGAGATTTTGGCGGCAAATATGCGAAAGATGATTATCAGTGAACGACCGAATAATCCGGCTTACTTTGATAAAATGTCTGATTTGCTCAACCACCTGCTTCAAGAACAGAAAGATGGTAAGATCCAATATAAGGAATTGATAAAACAACTCATTGAGAAACTGAAAGAGGCTCGATTGACCATTAAGACAAAATACCCTGCAACCATTGATACAAAGGGGAAACAAGCTCTTTATGATAATCTTGGAGGAAATGAAGCTTTGGCACTCCGTATTCACGAAATTATCAAAGCAAATGCTCGCGATGGTTTTAGGGATATGGACAGTAGTGGTCTGAAAAAGATGAGAGCATTGCGAAGGGCTGTTGAAAGTGCATTGAAAGGAGTAGAACAAGATAAGCTCGATGATATAATGCAGCTGATCGTTGCACAAAAAGAATACTAATGACTATTATTAAAGTTTCTAATATATTTGCAGAAGTCGAGTGGAAGGAAATTAAGAATATACATCTTACCATATATCCACCTAATGCTCGTGTTCATGTGTCTGCACCTATTGGAATGACTGAGGAGGCTGTGCGATTATTCTTGATTACGAAAATGCCGTGGATAAATCAACGTATAACCCAGATTCTTGGTCAGAATCGCCAAACACCCCGTGAATATGTATCTGGAGAGAATCATTACTTTAAAGGTTATAGGTATCGCTTAAAGGTGTTGTATCATCATGCATCTGCAAAAGTAGAAATTCAGGGTAATGAATATATTAAACTATACGTCCGTGAAGGTGCAACAGCAGCACGCCGAGCAGAAGTGTTGCGAGAATGGTATCGCGCGGAGTTCAAATTGATGCTTCCTCCACTTATTGCCAAATGGGAAAAAATATTGGGTGTGTGTGTGAACAAATGGGAGGTCAAGCAAATGAAAACTTTATGGGGAAGTTGTAATCACCGTACACAAAATATTATTTTTAACCTTGAATTAATCAAGAAACCTGTTCGTTGCATTGAATATATTGTGGTACATGAATTATTACATATCAAAGTTAGATTACACAATGAAGAGTATACAGCTTTACTAACTCAATATTTCCCGAATTGGAAACAGTTGAAAGAAGAATTAAATGAATTTGTTGTATAAATATTACCATTATGGGAAAAACAATAACTACATACCTCATTGACGGCGATCCAAAGGGAACGCAGTATGCATTCATCAGCAACAAGATTTGTCAGATGTTTGTAATTCCACGCTCGAACTTGGCCTATCTGAATGAGTAGGAGAAACTGCACAAGCCGGCGTTCTACATACTGATCGGAGAAGATGAGGTGACGAAACCACAGGCCTATATCGGAGAGACCGAAAATTTTAAGGAACGGGTAAAAGACCATGACAGCAAAAAAGCATTCTGGCAGAAAGCGCTTGTCTTTGTTTCAAAAGACGAAGATATGACCAAAGCCGACGTGCAATATCTGGAATATCGCGCAATTGTAGTAGCCAAACAGTCGAACTCGTTTGTATTGAATGAGAACAAGCAGATTCCCAAAGCTCCAAATCTTCCCGAACATCAGAGAGATGCCATGGATGAGTTTTTTGAGGATATCAGGTTCCTCGCATCATTCATTGGTTGTGACATCTTTGAAATATCCCAGCCAAAGGAAGAGCACCTGCTTTATACAAAAGCCCGAGGCTGTAATGCAAAAGGATTTTATAATTCTGCAGGATTTACTGTGTTAAAGGGTAGTATCATCGCCAATAATTGCGTTCCTTCTTTTACATGGAAAGCAAAGCGAGAAAAGATGGTCGAGGAATATGCTACTTTGAATAACGGTGTTTGGATAATGGATTCTGACAAAACCTTCTCCAGCCCCAGTACAGCCGCCGATTTTTGTATAGGGCGGCCAGCCAATGGATGGAATGAGTGGAAAGATAAAGATGGTAATACACTGGATTTTATATACAGGAAACAATTAGAATAACGGATAATATCAATGTAGAGTGCAGTGATATGATTGGATTTAATTTAGTGATTTCGATTTTACAAATAAGTTAAAAACGCTATGTCAATGAAATATTTATCGAATAGTAATATACCATAATAATGAAAGGATACATTATAAATATACTTTTCCAGATGGCAAGGTATACATCGGGCAAACAAGGCGTAATCCCGCGATACGACATCGCGAGTATATTAGTCCAGTAACAGGTCCTACAAATGGTTGATTTTGGAAAGCATATTTAACTTTTCATACTTGCAAATATGAGATTGTTTGCCGGATTTTCAATGGAGTTGTAGCTGAGATTATCCAGTTAAGGAAATCACGTTTGCCAGAGTCCATGATAGAATTTAGCATAATTATGAACCAATTTTTGTAAGAGAGTATGTGGTATTGCTCATTGGACATTCATAACTTGATTCTGATAGTGGAATTTGGCCATAGATATAGAAAATTAGGGAAAACAATATCAATAGCATACCAACAGGCAAATCATAAAACTGTCCAGCTCTCTGCCGAATAATTCCGAGTTTTTCTATGAATGATATCGTGTTCATGTAACGAGGTCCTTTCGCCTTGTTAGATGTGATTTGGGGTAATCCTGAAATGTTCACAGCCATTTTAAGTTTCTTTTTAAGCTGAGGTAAGCACTTCTAAGTCTTGGATATGTGTAGGTTGATTTCCCGGATTTTCTGTCAATAGTTCGTTCTTTTATGAAGTTACTCCATTGCTCGTGCCATTTTTCCAATATACGTATAAAGCCCTCTTTATCGGTATGTGTAATCATTTTGGAGATTGCAAGTAGTTCTTGTGTGGCTTTCATATCTGGTTTCTTTGTGAGATAATGTCTTATAATCATTATCTGATGAAACTGGCACATTTGTACCTTATACTGTCGGAGGGATTGAAACAAGCCGCGTAGTCCATCACAGACAATACCGTGAATAATGAATCCATGGGAACGCAAGAACTCCACACCTTTGAGATAATCCGTAATGGTTTCTGTACGGACAAATTTGTGCCACAGTATTTTGTTACGAAAAGAATCCTTAATGACCATGAGGCCAAAATTGCGCCCCCAATAGGTTGTATCCATATTAATGACCATTTCTTTATGACGGGAAATCACATGGACATGACACATAGATTTGAACCTACGCCCAATAGTACTTTTGTTAACATTATATTTAGAAGCAAACTGATCTAAGGTCTGGTTTCCCTCAATGTATTCGGACTTTAAGACTTCGTCATCGAGACGGAAACCTCCTACGAACTGACGACCGAAAGATTTACATTTATATAACTGTTTGTTCCTTTTTTGACTATTTTTTCTTGGTCGCGGAAGAACCACACCAAAAGCAGTTTTTTTATTCACAATACTTTAAATGCTGCAAAAGTACACGATATACTATTACATTCATATTGATTATCAATGGTTTACGCCTTAAAAGGTAGACTACTCAAAAATTTACTTGTTTTTTTGCGAAAAATCGAAGATTTAACATTTTTTTTATCACCCCTCTCCGAACGGAGGGGATAAAGGCAAAAACAGCCTTTTGGGGCCCCGACAGACCTCGTCTGCAAAGATAGGGCATGTCGGGGTTTATTTCGCCCAAAAGGGATGTAAAATCGAGTATGGATTCACGGATATTTTCGGATTCAGAGTGAGGTATTTTGTGCTTGATCGGAGTGCCCGTTGGGGACCGACCTTTACATCCGGATTGCTTATAAGATTTGCAGCCAAAAGAAAAATGGCCGGAACCATTTAGCCATGGCGCAGCCATCTCTTTTCTTCCCTTATTTTGACTTTACTTTAATGAACGTATATATGAATACGGGGATAAAGTAAAGGTGATGATTCTATGGAAAAGTGTAGATTTCAAGTCTCAATTTTGATAGAAAAGTGTATAAATGGAGTCTGATTCGTTGGGAAAAGTGTGAGATTACAGATATTATTCGCTTGAAAAAATGTATCGAACTTTGGTTTATTCGCTAGAAAAAGTGTAATTTTGTCATTGGAGAATAAAGTTGTGCCATGCTTAAAAGGAAAATAGAAACATATTTAGCCGACTGGAAACAGTCTAAGGACAGAAAGCCTCTAGTGATAAAAGGTATACGCCAATGTGGAAAGACATATATTGTCCAGAAATTCGCAAGGGAGAATTATGATAGCGTGGTCTATATGAATTTCATTCTTGAACCAGACAAGAAGTCTGCCTTTACTGGCAATATAGATGTTGATACTATCATTCTCAACCTCTCAGCTTTGATCCAGGGCAGTCGTTTCATTGAAGGAAAAACCTGCATTATCCTTGACGAGATTCAAGAATGTAAGGAAGCAAGAACTGCCTTGAAGTCATTCCATATAGACGGACGTTTCGATGTTATCGCAACAGGTTCTCTTTTGGGAGTGAAAGGCTACGGCCAAAGCAAAAAAAAGAAAGAAGATATAGGACAAGATTCAGTTCCTGTCGGATATGAAACAGTGATTGACATGTACCCGTTGGATTTTGAAGAGTTCCTATGGGCAAACGGTATCAGTCCTACTGTTATTGATTCTGTAAAATCATGCTTTGAGAACGAGACGGTTGTCCCCGAGGGGGTTCATAAGGCCATGATGGAGTTGTTGTACAGATATGTCATTGTCGGAGGTTTGCCGGAAGTGGTGAATTGTTTCCTTGAGACCAAGAATATCGAACTTATATATAAGTTACAGCGAAATCTCATTGCCGAATACGAAGAGGATATGGTCAAATATGCAGATGATGCAGACAAACCCAATATCCGTGAATGTTTTGAATCTATTCCGAAGCAATTGGCTAAAGAGAACAAGAAATTCCAATATTCAGTTGTAAAAAAGGGAGGAAGGTCTTCTCAGTACATCGGTAGTATTCAATGGCTGGAGGATGCCGGGATTGTCCGTAGATGCTATAACATACAAACCACGGAACTGCCGTTAGAGGGAAATTCCATCAAGGACTGTTTCAAAGTGTACACTACCGATATAGGTCTCCTTGTGGCAATGCTCGACTACGGCACTCAGGCGGATATTTTAAAGGGTAATCTTCTTGGATACAAGGGAGCTATCTTTGAGAATCTGATGGCGGATTTTCTATGTAAATCCGGTCAAAAATTATACTATCTCCATAAGGATAGCGGACTTGAATTAGACTTTCTGGTAAGATTCAAAGGCGAATGTGTTATCCTTGAAATTAAAGCAAAAACAGGTAAGTCAAAAAGCATGACTACAGTTCTTAAAAACAAGGATGTATATCATGTTAAAAATGCAATCAAGCTAGGACAATATAATGTTGGACGCGAGGGAGATATACTTACTATTCCGCTATACATGGGATTTCTTGTTAACGACAAACTTGCTGACGTTATCATTCCTGATGTTGATGTGAATTTATTGAATGTATAAATGAACAGTTGTTATTTGCAATGAAAATCCTATAAATTAAATGATATGAAATCAAAATACCCGAAGCTTGCTCCTGATAAGATAGAAAGTCTGTCAATGTGCGAGGTGTTTGTGTTCGGGTCAAACCTTCAGGGGCATCATACCGGAGGAGCTGCGCGTTATGCATATAAACATTTCGGTGCTGAATGGGGAGTAGGTATTGGCCCAACTGGGCAATGTTATGCCATACCGACCATGCATGGTGGTGTTGATGATATCCGCCCATATGTCGAAGACTTTGTAAAATATGCGAAATCTCATCCGCTAAACCGATTTCTTCTAACCAGGATAGGATGTGGAATAGCAGGATTCTCAGATAAACAGATGGCAATGCTTTTCTATGATGCCGGTGCCTCAAAATTGCCCAATGTTGCATTTCCAGAAGAGTGGATAGTCTGGTATGCGACCTTTGCTTCTATTGACCAGTGTTCATACATGTCCGAGCCCAATGTTCCTGAAGTGTTGACAGATGATGTTCTGCGCGAGTTGTGCCGTGAATATCTCTACCAGATAGGTGCCGGCATACGGACTGGCTTGCCTTTTGTGCGTATTCGTTATGTTCTTGATGACAATAAGTTCGGTTATGCATATTTCGGGCAGTTCTTTTTTTACGGAGATCAGCTTTATGTGTGGGATCGGGATGAAATCTGGAAGGATACCCACAATCAGGGTGTCGTGGTCGATACCTTCCATGATGAATGTGATGGCAGAGGTTACGCACATCCCGTCATCTTTGCTGGTGTTTGTACCAATCTGAAGGATATCCATGGTGACTTCATATATACTGGCGATGTTGTTCGTACTGACAAATTGCACGACAGTTTGTTGGGTGTTCAAGCCATTAATTATCCGGAAGAGTATGGTATCATACTTGACAACCACTCTCTGCCATTAAAGGAATGCCAACAGATAGAACGTATGGGAACAGTGTTTTATAACCTGGGAAAAGACACTTTCCAACCTGATATTATTCGTGAAGGTTGCAATGAACTGCTGAATCTATTGGGCCCTAGATTGCCGTTTGAGGAGGTGCATAGGCACATACGCTTTACTCCAAACTTCTATACAGATGAATGGCAATACATTGCTATGGAGAAACTTCGAGATGAAGATTTTGACTGGAGATAGAGCAAATCTAAAATATCTTAACTTCATAGAATATTATAAGAATTTCAAATAATATGGCTGATAATCCTAGAATACTAAATTTCTATCACTTATTGAACTACAGATTCAATATCCCAGAATACCAGAGAGGTTACAGATGGGAAAAGAAGCAAGTGGTAGATTTGATGAATGATTTAAAAGATTTTATTGATAGAAGAGCTGCTAATCAGTTGAAAGATAAGGAGTTTTACTGCCTTCAACCAGTAGTTGTATATAAAATAGGTGATAATCATTATGATGTAATAGATGGGCAGCAAAGACTCACTACATTATATCTTATCCTGCAAGCTTTGAAAACTACTATCGAGGATAATTGTGATAATCAGAATATATATCAGATAGGCTATTCAAAGTTTATTGACGACCCTAAGGAGAGTGATTACTTGAATAATAACTACTTTCTGAATGATGATGACAAGCAATACCTTACGGCAGATAATTTCTTTATTCGGCAAGCCTATGTCGAAATATGTAATTGGTTCCGCAATAATAAGCGTTGTCGCGTCCCATTTGCACAAATGTTAATGAACAATGACAGTAACTCCAATTTAGCAGATGAGGATAAAAAAGATCTCAGGGTAATATGGTATGAAACTGACTATGGGAGAAAAGATTGCTATGACCCCGTACAGTTGGAAAAGGACTCTATTGAGATATTCAATCGACTGAATTATGGGCAGATAAAACTAACAGACACGGAACTTGTCAAGGCCCTCATTATGCAAAGTGACTGCTATTTAGGAGAGAAGTATGCCAGCATGGAGCAGTGGACCAGTAAAGTTGCGGCTGATTGGGATAATATGGAAAAGAAACTCCATAATCCATTTTTCTGGTCGATGTTAAATGCTGTGGAAGATGCTAACAATCCGTCGCATATCAGTTTCCTTCTATCGTTTGCAGCAAAAGATATTTATGAAGAAAAAGCAGAAGATGAGTACTTCAGGGACATCAAGAGGGATAACCATTTTGATTATGTTGTTATAGACAGATGGCTTTCACAACCAGGTGGCAACCGAGAAATGCTGGTGAAGGATTTATGGAATAGAGTAATGGATATTTTTTCATTATTTGAGAGTTGGTACGAGGATTTAGAAATTTATCATCGAATTGGTATGTTGGTGCTGTTCCTAGAGAGAACAAAAGAACGAGATAGTCGAGTTAATAATTTAATCCGCGAGCTTTATGCTCAGAAGTCACTGAGAAAATCAGCTTTCATTAATATCCTAAATGGCAAGATTGCTTCAGCAGTGAAGATATGCTCTAAAAATAAGGATAATGAGACAAACACCTTAAAATCGATCAACTATCACGACAATCCGGAAGAGATAATAAAGGTGCTAGAACTAGTCAATGTCATTGATTCGATGCAGCATATTATGCTAATTGACTATCAATAGTTTACAACCTAAAAGATAGACTGCTCGAAAATTTACTTGTTTTTTCGTCAAAAATTGAAGATTTAACGTTTTTAAACTTAGTTTATCTTCAAACGGAGGGGAAAAGAGGAAAATGGCTCTCTTTTGCTCCGAAACCTCCGCTTTGCAAAGATAAGGCATATCGGGGATAATTTTTCCGAATGGGGCTGCAAAATCAGAGATGGATTCACGGATTTTGGGGTTGATTTTTGTGGCTTGGTAAGGGGAGAATCTTGCTTCGCTTTTGAGTTAGGATTTCGGATTCTTTTGCAGCCAAAAGAGAAAATCGGCAGATATGGCTCGGCTCGGCTTTGGCGAAGCCATTTCTTTTTCTCCCTCTGTTAGCTTTACTTTAATGCACGTATATATGAATACGGGGATAAAGTAAAGTTGCTTTTCATTTTGAGGTGCAAATAAATTCTGAATTTGGCGGTATATTCATGAATAAGTCTTATTTTTGTATTGAATAATATTTTGTTTGTTGATTGACAAATATATAAACTATGAATAATATAGTAGCTTTTAATTTTTCAAGTCCCAGTGATATTGCTTTGCAAATTGCAGCAAGAGTCAAGACTCGGAGGCTTGAATTGGACTTAACTCAAGAAGGGTTGGCAGCAAGAGCAGGAGTCAAGTTCGCCACTTACCGGAGATTCGAGCAAACTGGGGAAATTTCTTTGAAAGGTTTGCTTCAAGTCGGATTCGCCTTGAATGCACTTACTGACTTTGATGCTCTTTTTGCGCAAAAGCAGTATCAGACTCTTGATGATGTATTGAATGAGCAAAGTGTTACACGTAAAAGAGGGAAGAAGAATGAATAGGAATTTTATAACCAAAGAAAGTGATTGTCTAATGATTAATAAAAGAGAATATCTTTCTCAATTGTCATTTAATAGTTCACGCATTCGTCAAGACAAAAAGATTGAACTGGATATGAAACAGGAATATTCTGGGCGTGAATTGTATGAAATGATTCAGAATGCAGATGATGAAGGTTCTCCTAAAGTCGAATTGGTTTTAACTGATGACAATCATTTTCATATAAAGAACTGGGGAGACAGGCCTTTTACTGAAGGAGGTCTGTTATCAATAATGCGCTCATTCCTTTCAACAAAAACAAAAGAGTCGTACCAGAATGCGGCTGTACGACCTATTGGAAATAAGGGGCTTGGTTTTCGTTCTTTACTTAATTGGAGTGACAAGATAATTATTCATTCCAATGGAGTTCAATGTTCATTTAGTGAAGATATAGCCAAACGAGAGTGGAAAACGATAAAAGATAGAGGACTTAAGGATGGAACACTAACACAGAAGGATATAAACGATTTTGAAAGAGAGCGTCCCAATAATTTGCCATTACCAATATTGTCCATTCCCGAAATAAATTGTGACAACATCACAAAACAAGATTGTTTTGACATCAATGGAACTTGTACCACTGATGTAGAGATTCTTTGTAAAGACCAATCTGTAGTTTCTGATATTGATTCTAAATTGTCTTCTCTTCCTTGCTCGGTTTTATTGTTTCTAAGGAGTATTGAACGTATTGATATTGACAACAAGGGTAAAAAACGAGTTATTAAAAGAAACAGAATAGAGGTTATTGATGAAGGTCTTGAGAAGATTACAATCAGTGATAATGGCAACAATATATGTTTTGCAGTAAGCAAATATCAGTCCGATGATAGATCATACGAGGTAGGAGTGGCTTATCCTATGGCAGATTTTAATAATGAGCATTATATGTATTCATATTTTCCGACTCAAGTTCGATTAACTGTTCCTGCGATTTATCATGGCACATTTGAATTAAACGCCTCCAGAAATCATTTGGTCAATTCGGAACAAAATAAAACTGTATTAAAGAAACTAGGAGAAGTTGCTGTGAAATTATCCGAGAATTTGGTCAATTATAATTTACTGAAAGGTAATAACTGGAGTCCTTTTAGTATTTTGAATTTTGCATGTGCCGATATAAGTACAACGATGTTATCTACATTAGCTGAATCAATCAAATTGAATCTGAGAAGTGCAGAGATTCTACCTCGGATAAACTCAACATTTTCTTCTATTGATTCCACGATTAGGCTTGGTGATAAATTAGCCAGTTGGCTTTTAGGGGCAAAGCCGGAAATATATCAAGAGACTTCGTTGAAGAATCATCTGCTTCCTATTGATCAGGGTATATTTTCGTCTAGTAGATATTTGTCCGATTATGTTTTAGAGAAGATTAATGTTTGGTTGGACGGTGTTGTTGATGATATACAAGTCATAGCAAACAAAAAACTACTTCTTGAAGATAGAGTTGATTTTATTGATGCTATTGTGGATTGTGGTTCTAATAGCAAAAATATAAGTATTCTTATCGATGCAAATGGTGAGATTATAGATGGAGATAAAGATAATCCAGCATATGTGCTTAGTATGTCGGGAAATACTATCCTGCCCCAATGCTTATCTATTAAGTCCGTTGATTCTAAACTTATCAATCAACTTCAGGGAAAATGGAACTTACAGATTCGTCAAGTGACGGAAAGGTTACAAAAAGTAACTTCGGTAATAAATGGGGATCATTCCGCTATTCGTAAAAAAATAGAGTTATGGTCTGCTAAAGATATGGATTGTGAAGGCATGTGTGAAGTGATGAAGTGGGAATTCGACAATCCGACAAAGGACGCAACGGCTTTCACTTCGGATTTACATTTGCTAAATCGCTTAGGAGAACGGACGAATTCTTGTTCTTTACTCCTTGACGAACCAACATTCTCTCGTGAGTTGTTTGAAAAAATAGATGGCAAATGGTTGTTGTTATATTCTTTGTCTGAATGGAAAGATATTTTAAGTGCTAAAACAGAAGAAGAAGCATCACACTTCTTATATAAAATTCTTGGTGTATCACAGCGAGTTCCGTCTCGCCACGTTTATTTTGGTCGAAATCTGGAATATTTGAATGACGTAAGAAACGATAATAATAAATCTCAGATAGCTAATTACTACTGTGATAATTTTGACCAATATAACAAAACATCGAAAGAATACAATTATTCTTATGTGCCTGATGCCGAATATCTATCAATGTTTAGTTTGTCTGAAGCACTTGGACTCATTTTGAAAGATGAAAGGGTCTTGTCAGATATAATGGACAAGAGTATCAGCCTCTTTTTCCGTTCCAAAAAATCGGAGACTGTTCGTTGTAGTTTCTCTGCATATTCGTTAAAATCCTCTGCTCAATTCTTGCCACTCCAGTATTTTGTGATTCAATCCACAAATTTTGGATGTGGCATAGATTACAATTACCTGGAAAAAGAACTGTCCATTGACAAAATAACCCAAATTAATCCACTTCTTGTCACATTGGGAGCACAGACAAACATTGGTAGCTTTTCCATGGAACAATTATATGAACTTTTATCTCAAAAGGTAGATTCTTCTGGTGTTCAGAAACGATATAAAGAATTAAGGGAGGCTATTAGGAATAAAAATGAAGATGAATCGGTGTTGTATGAAATTAGAGAGAAGCGCCTTACGCATGTATGGGCAAGAGAAAAAGGACGGCTGGAGTGGAAGCCAGTTGGAGAAGTTTATTATTGGGATAATGCTCAGCTTCCACAAGCTATACTGGCAACACTTCCAAAACTGGAAATTGGCAATCGTGTGGGAGAGGATTCTGTTTCAAAGATATTTGGCGTAAAATTGGCTAAGAATGTAGATATATCATTCAGCAATTATGTCAATAATGACGGTCTTTTGAAAGAGATGAAAAAATATCTTTCAGATAGAATCAAATATTTCCTTGCGTTTAGAATTGGTGATGACATAAAGAATTTGGGGCTTATTCGTCAGTCGGTAAGTGCATTGAAAGGTCTGTGCAATAATCTGTACATTTATACTTCTGCACAATATAAGTTCAACAAAGAGTTGCATTGTATGAAAGAAGGCGATATCTTGACTTCTTTTGAGAATGGTGGAATGCACTTTCATATATGTTCATCTCATCATAATTGTACCAATGCTATTTTCGACCCTGTGTTTTGCGAGAATCTTAATGAGGCCGTTTGCATGGCTTTAAAGGTGACAAGCAATGCTATGGCTAACTATTTTAGAAATATTATTACTCACGATATTCATTATATAGAGTACATCACTAAAAAGGACATCGCACCGGAAGTCTGGAGTTTGACACTTAAAAGCTTAGGACTTAGTGAATATGAGCAAACTTTCTGGAAGTCATATTCTGATTCTCAAAGCATAAAAATTGACTTATCGCAATTGGCAGAGCATATTACCGATGCAAGAGAATTCATCTGTGGTATATATCCACACCTTGATTTACCGGAGACGTATACAGGCATTGAAGTTCTTGGCCCCTATGAAAAGTACAAGCTGCTACTTAGTATGAAAGTGGACGATTGCTCAATATTAGGAGATGATGGCCTTAAAGATTTTTATCAGGAATTTTTTATAGCAGTACAGAAAAAATGTTTTGGGAAATATAAAAACTATTTATATAATAAGACTTCGAATATGATATCTAGGGATAGGCAAGATGCATTATCTTATATAGAAGATTATCGGGATAAATGCCTGTCTTTCAATGAGCCGTTTTTTGAAGGTAAAGTAAACGAAATAAAACAGGAACTGATTAGTAATGATGATCTTGAAAAGATTATGTATGAACTGGTTCAAAGAAAGTTTAATTTTTCTCTTGATGATTGCGATGATGAGGTGACCGATATCCCTACTGCAATTTTGCCAGAATATGAAAAGATTCTTGATGAATTTCATATGTCAGAAGGAAGCCTTAATCAAATAGATGCCCTTATTGCGAAATTCAAAGGATTGGAAGATTTGTTTAGATTACAAATGAAAAAATATGATGATGCGGATTCAATCCTTCGCAAGAAAGGAGGTCTAGATGATGACACAAATAAGGTTGTGATAGAGATTGCCAGATGCCATAGCGTGTTGCGTGATTTAAAGTCCGATATGAAGAATACTAATAAGGGTAAATTTCAAAATGGATATAAGTCTGACAGGTCAAAATATCAGGCAGGAAAGAATGCTGAAATAAAAACATTTGAGGCAATGAAATCTTCTGAACAATATGAGGATGTTTATGGTTGTTCGAAAATACTTAATAAAGAAAGTGGTGATGATAATTTACATTACGATATAACATATAGAAAGAAAGGGACTTCGAAAACAGACATGAGGTATCTTGAAGTTAAAAATGGAACTACCTTTTTTATGTCTTGTTTGGAGTATCAATTTGCTTTGGATAATCGTGAAAATTATGATCTTGCGATATATCATGATGGGAAAGTATCAATTATAGAATCTCCTTTTAGTTCAAAAGATGGAAAGAAATCTTTGGAAGCACAACCTGAAACGTATCAGCTAACAATCGCATGGGATTAATCCCCTCCAATTTTATAGAGTATATAAATAATAATGGGTTAATATTATAGTAATATGAATAATATAAAACAGATAGAAGTTATTTACGATAGTCGTGTGGTCGGTTGTTTGGCTTTGACCAAAGAGGGATTATGTGCATTTGAGTATTCGGCTGAATGGCTCAATACAGGCTTCTCCATATCTCCATTTGAATTACCATTGCGCAGCGGTGTCTTTGTTGCAAAACCCCGTCCATTCGAGGGAGGATTCGGTGCTTTTGACGATTGTCTACCAGATGGTTGGGGGCTGCTGATCCTTGATAGGTATTTGCAGCAGAAGGGAATCAATCCACGTACATTATCATTACTTGATCGTCTGGCGTTAGTTGGTTCGACAGGTCGTGGTGCGTTGGAGTTTCGGCCTGACAAGAGTGTTGTATCGAAACAAGAGTATGCGGATTTCGAGAAGTTGGCATTGAACGCTGAACAGATTCTTGATAGTGAAGATTACACTGGTGAGGGAATCGAGGAATTTCAATATAGAGGTGGTTCTCCAGGTGGTGCCAGACCGAAAATTTTCACTCGCTTTGAAGATAAAGAATGGTTGGTAAAGTTTCGTGCGAAGAGAGATTCAAAACGTATCGGTGTTGATGAGTACAATTATTCTCTCTTAGCAAAGAAGTGTGGTATAGAAATGCCAGAGACACGACTATTTGAAGATAAATATTTTGGAGTAGAGCGTTTTGACCGTACCTCAAACGGTAAATTGCACGTTGTAAGCATTGCCGGACTTATCGGGGCAGACTATCGTTTGCCAAGCATAGACTACACTCACATATTTCAAGTATGCGCAGCTCTGACACATAGCGTGGCGGAAATGTGGAAAGTGTATCGTCTTATGGTATTCAACTACGTGATTGATAACAAAGATGACCACGCAAAGAATTTTGCTTTTATCTATCGTGATGGCGATTGGCATTTTGCTCCTGCATACGACCTTTTGCCAAGTGATGGTATAAATGGATTCCATACTACTTCAATTAACGATAGTATCGAACCAACAAAAGAGGATTTATTTGCAGTGGCTGTAAAAGCTGGATTGAATGAGAAAGAAGTGATTGAAGTCTTTGAAAAAATGGTGAAATATATAGGAGCGTATTTTGTTTGATTGTAGGTATTAAAATGAGGCCGATATTATTCGAAAATTGGCAATATAAATATGAGAAATTGTTATAAATACAGAGGTGGTATAGGAGTCTTTGATAAAGATGGGAAATCAATATTTGATAGAGATGTAAACACTCTTGCAAATAATCAAATCTATCTTCCGACAAAAAGTGAATTAAATGATCCAACAGAAGGCTTTTGTAATGACTATAAAATAATTTCATTGATTGAAGCGTTTAAGCAGTTTTCTGGAGATGTTAAAAAGCAGTATCAAGAATTGCTCGAAAAATTTGCCCAAATAGGGATTTATTCTCTAAGTAACAATGTGACCTATGAATTATTGTGGGCTTATTATGGTAGTGGGCATACAGGATTCGCCATAGAATATGACATTGATATACTCAAAGAGTCTCTAAATTACAATGAGAATTTTCAAGCTATTTTTGATTTTGATGTTGATTATTCTCGAAATTTTCCTATCGCGGATTTAACTATACTTCATAGTAAAGACATTATTCAGACTTTAAAGACTTTTCTGGGGACAAAATCGCTTTCGTGGAAGCATGAGGAAGAGCATCGTTTAATTGTTGAAGGAAAAGGTTTGTTTGATATTGATTATAGGGCAATTACTGGGATTTATTTTGGATATAGAATGCAAGAAGAACAGATTGACCACATAATGGATACTATGAAAGGTAGAGGGTTGTCATATTATAAGATGGAATTGATTGAAAAAACATACAAGTTTGCTCCATTAAAAATTGAAGATAAATATGCGAATGCGGACAAATATATTGCAAATTGCATTGATTATGACGTGGATGAATTACTTCGGAATAGTTATGTTAGTGAAGAAGAAATCTTATTGTATAGAGATAAATTTATAGAGGCATTGGAAAGTGTTAAAAATGAGCCTCATATAAAAGATTTTTATATTGCGACTTTGGCTTCAGATTCAAAAGAACCATTGTTGAAAATATTCGCTAATACTGCTAAAGGAATACCACCAATTAGAGAATTTAATTTTAAACTCAATGATAAAGGAGAACTTTATAGGATAAAATAAAAGTATTTTGTTTGGAAAAGCCATCTCTCTTCTTCCATCTATTAGGTTATATGAATACGGAGATAAAGTTGCGTGATTCGTTTGAAAAAATGTCGTATGATGTGGATGATTCGTTGGAAAAAGTGTAGAGCCGCTTAAATACCATATCTTTTAATCTCGTGATTTTTTGTCCGTAATATATCATTAAATAGATAAAAAGTATTACATTTGCATATTATATGATGAGTTGATTATGGCAAAAAATACAATGGGTACTAAGTTGCCCCGAAAATTAGAGCAGAAAATGCAAATAGTAGGGGAGCAGATTAAATTGGCTCGCTTACGTAGGAATCTGAGTGTGGCTCAGGTGGCGGAACGTGCCACCTGCTCTCCATTGACGGTGTCCCGAATAGAGAAAGGCGCACCGACAGTAGCAATCGGAATCTATTTGCGAGTGTTGTATGCTTTACAGCTTGACGATGATATTCTGTGGCTGGCCAAAGAAGACAAGTTGGGAAAAGCCTTGCAGGATTTGAGTCTGAAGACAAGGGAACGTGCCTCAAAAAAGGAGTAAGCAATGAAGACGCTATATGTTTATGCCGATTTTGATTGGCTCAAGGAAACAGAGTTCATTGGCGAGTTAGGCTATGAATCTCTTCGCGGCTCAGACAGCTATTGTTTTACCTTCAGTGATGAATGGCTGAAGAAACATGGAGATTTGTTCCTGAGTGATGACCTCAATAATTATCCTGGACAGCAATATACGCAACCGGAGAAAGATATATTCGGATGTTTCTCGGATGCTTTGCCGGATCGTTGGGGGCGAACGCTATTATTGCGACGTGAGCAGATTGTTGCGATGGAAGAGAAACGACCAGTACGGAGACTGTCTTCTTTCGATTTTTTGACAGGTATCGATGACTTTTCTCGAATGGGTGCTTTCCGTTTCAAGGAGTCAAAAGACGGAGAATTTATAAATGTAAGTGAGTCGTTGAAAATCCCGCCTCTGACAGATATAAGGGAGCTTATTGCTGCCAGTGCGGAAATAGAGAAAAGCGAAGAGGGGAATGTCCTGCCTGACAGGAAATGGGTTGCCCAACTCGTACAACCCGGTTCTTCATTGGGAGGTGCAAGACCTAAAGCCAGTGTGATAGACACGGATAAAACGCTTTATATAGCTAAGTTCCCTTCTCGCAAGGATGATTATGATGCCGGACTTTGGGAACATTTTAGCCTTCTTCTTGCTGCAAAAACCGGTATAAATGCCGCAAAAACCAAAGTGCTGGCTACCGGAGAGGAATATCACACGTTGCTCTCTCAACGCTTTGACAGAAATCAAGAGGGCAAACGAATTCATTTTGCTTCTGCAATGACCTTATTGGGGCTTAATGACGGCGATAACGCAACTACAGGGCACGGTTATCTGGATATAGTCGATTTCATAATCCAGAATTGCACGAATGTGAAAGAAAATCTGCAGGAACTCTATCGCCGTGTGGCTTTCAACATCTGTATAGGCAATAGCGATGACCATTTCCGTAATCATGGTTTTCTTTTGACTGCAAAAGGTTGGACGCTTTCTCCTGCATACGATATGAACCCTACTTTGAATGAGTATCAGAGTCTGCTTGTTTCATTAACCTCCAATAAGGCAGATCTGGGTATTTTGTTAGATGCTTGCGAAGACTACATGCTAAATCATAAAACAGCAGAAAAGATTGTTGCTGAGGTAATTGAAGCTGTAAAAGGATGGCAAAAGCTGGCAACACGATTGGGAATTTCCAAGAGAGAGGTGGATATGTTTGCAGGAGTGTTGGATAAACGATATGATAATATTTAATTTGATAAGGAGGGAAAACAACTATGAGTGGAGGATATTTTGATAGGAGTACATATGCAATGCGTGATATTGCAGATACTATGGAGCGTGATATTGCGAGAGCTTTACAGCCAAGGCCAGAGAAGATACATAAAGATTATTGGACTATTTACGAGAAAGACAGTGTTGGCTCATACCATAGTTATATGAGCTATATGAGTTTTGCCAGTTATGAAGATGCGGAATTTTTTCTTATGACAGATAAAACTATCGTCAAGGCAGAACAAAAATATTCAGACCAACATTTTTTCATAGAAGGAGTAATATTCCAATCAACAAAGCGATGTATGTCAGGTACTTCTGATGATGAACAGATTCCGGTATTATACTTAATCCACCATTGTTATTATGACTGTTATCCAGATGACACTGATGTATTGGAGTTATCTGGCGAGACTATAAATGCTATGAAGGAGGCATATCGGCAAATGCGCATAGCAGAAATATATGCAACTCGCGTAGATTGGATGATGAGTGGCGATGATAGCGAAGAGAGCTTCCGGGAACGCATCAAGGAAGACTTGGCGGAGTTTGAAAAGGAATATGAATCTAAAGACTGGACTTGTCTCGATGAAGATGATGAATAAAAGCAATAACCACTGTGGGCTTTTCGAGATTTTTGCTATCTTTACAGTTTCTCACATGCATATTTACATCACTGATTATCAGTGATAATTCATTTTAATCGGTACAACCTCTGCTTTGACAAAAACACAGAATGTAGGGATAAATATAAACCGTTGTGTCTCATCGCTTTGCATATACGTGTTGTACCACCTCTTTTCAGCCTTTTTGTGGAATGTCCGCTATCAGATACAATGTATTAACGATAGGGTATTTCCGCATGGATGTTACAGAACGCTTGTTGAATACAAAGGTAGTGGTTTTCTTGGGATTTCTGTGTGTGGGATGGTTTTTCTTTCCAAAAGGGTGCTTAATAATAGAAAATCAGTCATAGAACTAGAAAACTTTTGTTGGATTTACGTTTGATTCGCTTGAAAAAGTGTAGGGGAATGGGTGATATTCATTGGAAAAAGTGTAACGGTTCTGATTTATTCGCTTGAAAAAATGTAAAACCGTATGCGCTGAACTTGTTTTTAGCCTTAATATTAATGCCTCAATCTTCCTTGAATTATACCCTGTCTGATATAATTGTAATGGCGAAACAACAAATTATACCCATACTGATATAATGTCGAATATTTATGCTAACTTTGTACCCGAAAAGGTATAAAGTATGGTGCTATGAATAATCTTTCTATTACGGTCAAAATGTTGCGAAAGCAATATAATCTGACGCAAGAAGAACTCTCGTTGAAGTCAGGAGTAGGCTTGCGCTTTGTGCGAGACCTTGAACAAGGCAAGGAAACGTTACGCCTCGATAAGGTGAATCAGCTCCTAGACTTTTTCAATTATGAAATGGTTGCCACTCAAAAAAACAGTAATCAATGAGACAAGCCCATATATTTTACAAAGACCAATTGGCTGGTATTCTGACAGAAAACGATGCAGGATATGAGTTCTGCTATTTGCCGGAATATCTTTCTCTTGAAAAGGCAAAGGCGGTTAGCATGACATTGCCTTTACAAGAAGAAGCATATACAAGCCCTGTGCTATTCCCATTTTTCGATGGGTTGATTCCAGAAGGATGGTTGTTGGATGTTGCATTGCGGAATACAGACATCAGTATTCTTGACCGGATGTCGCTCTTGCTGACATGCTGCAAGGATTGTATCGGAGCAGTAAGCGTTATTCCATTGGAAGAAAAGGAGGGAAGCCATGTGTAATTGCTTATATTGTTATCGTCCGCTCTTAAAAGGGGAAAAGGACATGCACACGGCTTGCATAAAGAAGTTTTTCGGAACAGCGACATTGCCTGTTCTTGATTATACGACAGTACAACTTGATGAGCTTGCTCTGCAAATCATTCAAGACCAAACTTCTTTGACCGGTGTTCAACCGAAATTATCCTTACATTTGAAGGAACATGAGGGCAGCAAGCGATTGACTATCGTCGGTCTATGGGGCGGTTATATCTGTAAGCCTCAGACCTCGCAATATGAAATGATGCCTGAGGTTGAGGATTTAACCATGCACCTTGCTGAGATGGCACGTATTGAGGTAGTTCCTCATACGCTGATGCGGATGGCAGATGATACGCTATGCTATCTTACCCGTCGGATTGACAGGACTTCTGCCGGAGAGAAGATTGCGATGGAAGATATGTGCCAACTAACAGAAAGGCAAACAGAGCATAAATACAAAAGTAGTTATGAACGTATCGGTAAGGCTATATTGAAATGCTCGTCTTTACCTAAAATGGATGTTACCAATTTCTTCGAGTTGGTGCTTTTCTCTTGGTTGACAGGGAATAACGATATGCACTTGAAAAACTTCTCTTTGTATGAGGTGGCAGATATGATACGTTTGACTCCTGCTTACGATTTGCTAAATGCGGTTATCATCAATCCCAAAGATGATGAAGAGTTGGCATTAACCTTGAATGGTCGGAAGAAAAAGCTTCAAAGAGAGGATTTTATTCGGTCAGCAGCCACACTGGGTATAGAGAATGTGATTGTAGAACGATTGATAAATAAGTATATCAAGCTATTGCCCAAGTTTGAAACTGTCATTCAAAACTCTTTCCTAAGTGCTGAATTAAAGGAAAAGTATGGCGAATTGTTGAAGGAACGGCTTGCGAGGCTTTCACAAAAGCTATAAAACGGTAAAATACACAATGCTATGGATATATAAATCTCACCCAAATAACAGCATTGTTCATCCTAACTTTAATAGAGAGACGATGGACCAAAGAAACAAATTGTGGAGACGCCAACAAATGGCTCGTGTGTTTAAAGCTCGTATGACTCTGTATGCTGCTTATGGTCATTGCATCATCCGTGAAGATGGAAGTTATTATGAACATCCTCATTGGTTTGAGTTGGTAAAAGACAAATGGGCGCAAGTTTACAAAACTACAGGCACTCCGTGTAGTTGCTATATGTGCAGAGGGCTTGAATATGTCCGCAAGGAGTATAAGAAAGAAACTTTGCGTATTATTCGGGAATCAATGGAGTAGACTAAAAATTAGATAACGGAATCTATTATACATAGGTTCAGTTATCTTATTCTATAATGAGTAGAAGTTTTTGTTTGTATCTCCAAAAGTTAAATCGTATTATTGAACAGTTGATATTAGTATATAAATCGAATATGTAATTAAAAGATTTTTTTAAGCTCTGTTTATTATTATTTTGAGTTTGAAAAACTCATCTTGAATTGTTTGTAAATTCTCTTGAATTTCAACGATTCTTTCTGGACTATAAGTGATTTTACCTCTTTTAACTTCAATGTCAGGAGGTGATTTAGGCATAACAGATGTGTCAGTAAGTAAAGGTTTTAATCGTTTGTAGTTTGTATCTAAAACTTCTTTAATGTCATCCACTTTAAATTCAGATTTTTTGAAAGAATCTATTTTCTTAAATAACTTATGGCGTGTTATATTGGATTTTGAATATAAGCTTATCACCTCTGTATAGGTTGTACTATTCAATTTATTTCCAAGTTCGACTAGCGGAGATTCGGTGTTTTCTACCTGAGAAATAAACATCTCTTTTTCTATTCGAACATCTTGTACTTCTTTCTCTAGAACTTTTGATATATAAATTGCACAACCTATGGTTAAAAATAGCGATATGGCATCTATTATAGATATTTCCTTGTTTAAAACAAAATATCCCCAATCAATCAGTTTACCACAACAACATCCAATACTGAATATTATAATATAGATAATTATGTTAATGATTTTGTTCTTTTTCATAGGCGTCTTCAATATAATTATCTACTTCTTCTTTATAATCAGGATCTTCGTCTGAAATTATAATAAGTGTTTGTTTGAGAATATTGTAATTTATATGGTCTCTCCTAATTAGACCTCCGAAAGATTCTTCCAAAAAAGATGTACCTAAACCAGCAGTGCCGTCTAAGTCAACAATTAGCTTTACATTCATTTCTATTGCTTTTTTCAGTGCAGGATGTAGAACATTTTGTCTAAATTCTTGACCGGAATAATCTCCTTCTTCAGGATAACGAGCACCCGGAATACGACTGAAATCTGTCGCGATTTTTATTATAATATCTTTATTCATAATTTATGTTTACATTGTTAAAATTCAATTCCCAATGGATAAATGTTCCAGCAAACGAATTGTTTAATTTGACATTTGTACCTGCTGTGTATTCAACTTTAGCATCGTTTGCTATAACAACAACGTTTGCAATCTTGTTGTCTTCACACGCTTTAAATAAGCATGGAAGACCCTTACCTCTATAATACTTACCTGTTGATGTCTTATGAATTTCTCCCTTAAGTAGCAGAGAGAGCATTTCTGCATTATTTTGCGGATTGAATAATTCACGGATTTTTGGTATAATATTATAAAACTTACCATGTTCATCATTACGTAAGCTATTAATTATGCCAACGCCATAATCTATAAATGAAAAGTATGCTTTCTTTAACTTTTCATCATATTGTACAGTTGTCCACCAATGATGTAAGCCCTTTGAATCAAAAGAAGCATGATTATTTGTGTTTTGCATGAGTTCAAGAAAAACTCTTTGAACACCCAAACATCTTCTTTGCTTACCCCATATTAAATTGGATATTTCTGAAATAATTTGATCTGCTAGACTAGAGTCTACTACTTTTCCTGCATGAGTTAGGACTTTGTTCCTGCAAAACGCATAATTAGGTTCATTGCTTATATTTCTTTTATACAACTGATCAAAAAAGCCAGAATCAACCAATGCTTTATTTGCATTCTTATTTTTAGGGAAATTTCCATTAAAATCAATATGATTGTATTTGAATTTAGTCATTATTGACAAGAGGACGACAATAGCCCCATGAGCTATTGTTTCTACATCTGTTAAATTGACAAATACCTTACTTCGATTCTTTAAGCACTTTTCGATTTTTGCTATGAATTTTAGTGATTCTTCTGTGTTTTCGATTAGTGAAAAGTTCGAAGGAGCCTTTATTTTAGAATAATCTTTAAATCGATTTTCTAAAATATATTTCTGACGTTCTTCTTTTGATTTCCCTTGAAGGTAACGCCTTTTGTTTTTCTTTTTTTTCTTTGATATAATCCGTCTTAATTCTTGCTTTTTGGCATGATTAATAAGGATTTTCTTTTCTCTTTCTGTTAATATTTTCATATATCAGTTATACACATTTTTATGTGTGTTGTCTATTGAAGGCACAAAAGTACAAAAATAATCCCAGTTGTCGAATATAATTCACTATATTTGCACTATAAAATCGTATCAAAGAATGAAACTGAATAGAATAAAAGCAGTCCTTTCGGAAAAAGGCATTTCTCAAACGTGGTTAGCCAAACAGTTGGATAAGAGTTTTAGCATGGTCAATGCCTATGCGTGCAATAGGATTCAACCTAATTTGGAAACGCTTCAGCGGATTGCCGAGATTCTACAGGTTGATTTAAAGGATTTGATAACCGATAAAAAGGAAAGACTACAATAGAATTTAAAGCGATTTCGGTGGTCTTAGATGTATTTAATCTATATAAGATTGAAAGTACATTGAATGTTAGAATACTAAATAGTAAGATAAACAAGTAGTAACTACTCATAATAAGGCAAGGATATGTCAACACAAAGTGAAGCGGCATTGGAAGCCGGACTGATAGCCACTCTTCAACAAATGGACTATGAATATGTCCAAATTGTAGAAGAGGATAATATGTATGCCAATTTTAAACGGCAGTTGGAGATTCACAACCGCAAACGATTGGAAGAGCACGGACATACTGAGTTTACGGCAGAAGAGTTTGAGAAGATTCTCATATACCTTGAAGGTGGTACTCGCTTTGAAAAGGCAAAGAAACTCCGTGACTTGTATCCGCTTGATACGGCTGATGGACAACGTATATGGGTGGAATTTCTAAATAGGCAGCAGTGGTGTCAGAATGAATTTCAGGTTTCCAACCAAATCACAGTGGAAGGACGTAAAAAATGCCGTTATGATGTGACAATTCTAATCAATGGTTTGCCACTTGTGCAGATTGAATTGAAACGTCGTGGCGTGGAACTTAAACAGGCATACAACCAAATACAGCGTTATCACAAGACTTCGTTTCACGGATTGTTTGATTATATCCAACTGTTTGTCATATCCAACGGTGTTAACACTCGCTATTTTGCCAATAATCCCAATAGTGGGTATAAGTTCACATTCAATTGGACGGATGCCGCCAATCATCCGTTCAATGAATTGGATAAGTTTGCCGTATTCTTCTTGGAAAAATGTACGCTTGGCAAAATCATAGGAAAGTATATTTTACTGCATGAGGGCGACAAGAGCTTGATGGTACTTCGTCCTTACCAATTCTATGCGGTAGAGAAGATTTTGGATCGTGTACAAAACTCCAATGATAATGGTTATATCTGGCATACAACAGGTGCCGGAAAAACATTGACTTCATTCAAGGCTGCACAACTTGTATCAGAATTGGATGATGTGGATAAGGTGATGTTTGTTGTTGACCGTCATGACCTCGATACTCAGACGCAATCGGAATACGAGGCTTTTGAGCCGGGTGCAGTGGATAGTACTGACAATACGGATGAACTCGTGAAGCGACTTCAAAGCAATTCCAAAATTATCATAACCACCATTCAAAAACTTAATGCGGCAGTTAGTAAGACGTGGTATAGCAGCAAGATTGATGCTATCCGTCATTCACGCATTGTGATGATTTTTGATGAGTGTCACCGTAGTCATTTCGGGGATAGCCATAAAAAGATTATGAAGTTCTTTGATAATGCCCAAATTTTTGGCTTTACGGGAACACCTATCTTTACCGAAAATGCAGTGGATGGACATACGACAAAAGAAATTTTCGGCAATTGTCTTCATAAATATCTCATCAAAGATGCTATTGCTGATGAGAACGTGCTTGGCTTCCTTGTGGAGTATTATCATGGCAACGAAATAGTTGATAACGATAATCAAGCTCGTATGGAGGAGATTGCAAGATTTATCCTTAACAACTTCAATAAATCTACATTTGATGGAGAGTTTGACGCATTGTTTGCTGTGCAGTCTGTTCCTATGCTTATCCGCTATTACAAGATCTTCAAATCATTGAATCCTAAAATCCGTATAGGTGCAGTATTTACATACGCAGCCAATAATAGCCAAGATGATGAACAGACTGGTATGGGCACGGGAAAATATGTCAGCGAAAGTGTGGGCGAAGCGGATGAACTGCAATTCATTATGGATGATTATAATGAAAACTTCGGCACATCTTTTACCACAGAGAACTTTCGTGCTTACTATGATGACATTAACCTACGCATGAAAAAGAAGAAAGCGGATATGAAACCGCTTGACCTTTGTCTTGTCGTGGGAATGTTCCTTACAGGTTTCGACAGTAAAAAGCTGAATACACTTTATGTGGATAAGAATATGGAATATCACGGTTTGCTGCAAGCATTCAGTCGTACCAACCGAGTGTTGAACGAGAAGAAACGATTCGGTAAGATCGTATGCTTCCGTGACCTGAAAAACAATGTTGATACGTCTATAAAACTGTTCAGCAATTCCGACAATCCTGAAGATATAGTACGTCCTCCGTTTGAAAAAGTAAAGCAGGAGTACAAGAGCTTGGCAACAGATTTTCTGCAAAAATACCCAACGCCAAGTAGTATAGACCTTCTGCAAAGTGAAAATGATAAGAAGAATTTTGTACTTGCGTTCCGTGACATTATCCGTAAACATGCAGAAATTCAGATATACGAAGATTATAACGAGGATGCAGAAGATCTCGGTATGACCGAACAGCAGTTTAACGATTATAAGAGTAAATACCTTGATATTACAGTTGGGTTTATTGATCCACCTGCTACACCATCAACTGTTGCGGAAGATCCTGTTCCATACGGAAATAACCAAGGGTTGGAAGACATTGATTTCTGTCTTGAACTTCTACATAGTGATATTATCAATGTGGCGTATATTCTTGAACTCATTGCGGAACTTGACCCGTACAGCGATGATTATTCAGAAAAACGGAAGTATATCCTTGATACTATGATTAAGGATGCCGGAATGCGAGGCAAAGCAAAACTCATTGACGGTTTTATCCAAAAGAATGTGGATGAAGACAAGGAGAATTTCATGAACGGTCGTAATAAGGCTGACGGAACAAACGAATTGGAAGAACGATTGAACCAATATATTATTTCGGAACGCAATAAGGCTGTGAGTGATTTGGCGGATGATGAACAAATTTCTGCCGAAGTGCTTAATCTTTACATAAAAGAGTATGACTATTTACAAAAAGAACAGCCGGAGATTATACAAAAGGCATTGAAAGAGAAGCATCTCGGTCTTATCAAAACCCGAAAGGCTTTGACGAGAATAATGGAGAGATTACGCAATATAATAAGAACTTTTAATTGGGAGTAAAATCATAATGGCAAAGATAAATGAACCCGGATATGTGTATATTTTGACAAATCCAAGTTTTCGAGAGGATTGGGTCAAAATTGGCAAAAGTTCTCGTCCTGTAGATATTCGCTCTAAAGAATTGGATAATACGGCAGTCCCTTTACCTTTTGAGATTTATGCTACTATCCAGACCATAAAATATAATGATGTTGAAAAACACGTACATAAAACGATTGATCGATTAACAGATTTGCGGATTCGTCAGAATCGTGAGTTTTTTAATGTGCCTCCTCAAATAGCATTGGATATATTCAATGATATAGCCAAAATGATAGATGATGCTGTTGTCACTATTTATAAGGATAACAAACCTATTCTTAATTCTGAGAAAGACACATTCTTAGACACCCCAAAACGAATTGTGAAGCGAGGGCGTTTTAAATTCAGTATGGTTGGTATTAAAATTGGTGAAATCGTAACTTTCGTACCTACGCAAACAGACGTTAAAGTAGCTAGTGATGATTCTATAGAATACGAGGGACGCATTTACAAGTTGTCTCCATTTGTTGGAACGTTCATGCCAGAAGAAAAGCAAAATACATCTGGTGCATACCAAGGTGCAAAATACTTTTCATATAAAGGGCAAATACTGGATGATTTACGCAGTATGATAGAAAAACAAGAAATTGATAATAATAAGGAATAATATAATATGAGCGAAGAATTACAGCAGAAACTCCGTGACCAACTTTGGGAGGTTGCAAATCGTTTGCGTGGCAATATGTCGGCAAGCGACTTTATGTATTTTACATTAGGTTTCATCTTCTATAAGTACTTGTCGGAGAAAATAGAGAAGTATGCCAACAATGCTTTGGTGGATGATGAAATAACCTTTAAGGAATTATGGGAAATGAATGATGCCGATGCTGTGGAACTGCAAGAGGAAGCAAAGAACCAATGCTTGGAGAATATCGGTTATTTCATAGAACCAAAATTTTTGTTTTCGTCGGTAATTGAAGCTATCAAGCGGAAAGAAAATATCTTACCTATGCTTGAGCGTTCATTGAAGCGTATTGAAGATAGTACGTTGGGACAGGATAGTGAAGAAGATTTTGGTGGATTGTTTTCGGATATAGACTTGGCATCGCCTAAATTGGGTAAAACTGCAGATGACAAAAATACACTCGTTAGTAATGTACTTCTTGCATTGGACGATATAGACTTTGGAGTAGAGGCATCGCAGGAGATTGATATTTTGGGTGATGCTTACGAATATATGATTTCGCAATTTGCCGCAGGAGCCGGGAAAAAGGCTGGAGAGTTCTATACTCCGCAGGAAGTCAGCCGTATCTTAGCAGAGATTGTTTCCATCGGACATCAGCGTTTACGCAATGTCTATGACCCTACTTGCGGTAGTGGTTCGTTGCTTCTTCGTGCTGCCAATATCGGAAATGCAGTTGATATTTACGGACAGGAAAAGAATCCTACAACTTATAACCTTGCCCGAATGAATATGTTGCTTCATGGCATCAGATTCAGCAATTTCAAGATTGAAAATGGTGATACGCTTGAATGGGATGCGTTTGGTGATACTCAGTTTGATGCAGTGGTTGCAAATCCTCCGTTCTCTGCTGAATGGAGTGCTGCCGACAAATTCAATACTGATGATCGTTTCAGCAAAGCAGGACGGCTTGCACCACGTAAGACTGCCGATTATGCTTTTATTCTGCACATGATTTATCACTTGAACGAGGGTGGAACAATGGCTTGTGTTGCTCCACATGGTGTACTATTCCGTGGAAATGCGGAGGGTGTTATCCGTCGTTTCCTTATAGAAAAGAAAAACTATGTGGATGCCATTATAGGATTACCTGCGAATATTTTCTATGGCACAAGCATTCCGACTTGTATTCTTGTTTTCAAGAAGTGCCGTAAAGAAGATGACAATATTCTGTTTATTGATGCAAGCAAGGAGTTTGAAAAGGTAAAGACTCAGAACAAGCTTCGTGAGCAGCATATTCAAAAGATTGTCGAAACTTATCGTGAACGCAAGGAAATAGAAAAGTACAGTCACCTTGCCTCTTTTCAAGAAATAGCCGAGAATGATTACAATCTGAATATTCCCCGTTACGTTGATACCTTTGAAGAGGAAGAACCTATTGATATTAAAGCTGTAATGGCAGAAATAAAGGAATTGGAAGCTAAACGTGCTGAACTCGACAAAGAGATTGAAGTGTATCTGAAAGAATTGGGACTAGTAGAATAGTTCAGAAAAGTAATAGCTATGGGTGAAAATGACAACATACCTCAGATGACTCCTTCATTTGAGAATATATGCCGCAAGGATGAAAAAGGGAATGAGTACTGGAGTTCCCGTGACCTTTGTGGCGCAATGGGCTATTCTGCTTATTGGAAATTCCAAAGAGTCATAGACAAAGCTATCAAGGTGGCAGGTGAAAAAGGAATGAAAGTGGACGACCATTTCAACCAAGCGGTTGATATGGTTAGAATCGGAAGCGGCTCATTCCGTAAGGTCAATATCTTCCGCTTGTCGCGTATGGCGTGTATGATTGTTGCCGAAAATGCCGATGCTAAAAAAGTGTTGGTACAACACGCTCGCGATTACTTTACTCAAACAATACCGACAAACGAATTGGTGCAAAATTCGTTGAGTTCTAACATTTTGCTGTATAAAACAGCGCAAGGAGAAGCGCGAATAGAAGTGATATTAAACAGTGAAACCTTCTGGATGTCACAAAAGCGCATGGCCGATTTATTTGGGGTGGATGTACGAACTGTCAACTATCATCTTAGTCAGATTTATGAAACAGGCGAGCTTACTAAAGAGGCAACTATCCGAAAAATTGGGATAGTTCAATCAGAGGGAGAAAGAGATGTGGAACGTACACCGCTGTTCTATAATTTGGATGCCATTATTGCAGTAGGTTATCGTGTCAATAGCTATCAAGCCACCCAGTTCCGTATCTGGGCTACGGCTGTATTGAAGGAGTTTATCATTAAAGGGTATGCGCTTGATGATGAACGCTTAAAGCAAGGAAAACACTTTGGCAAAGATTATTTTGATGATTTGCTGGAGCGTATTCGTGAGATACGTACCTCAGAGCGCAGATACTACCAAAAGATAACAGACATCTATGCTGAATGCAGTGCCGATTATGACCCGAAGTCGGATTGTACCAAATTGTTCTTCAAGATGGTGCAAAACATGATGCACCTTGCCGTTACTCATCATACGGCTGCGGAAATTATCTGTCAACGAGCTGATTCCGAGCAACCTTACATGGGGCTTACCACATGGAAGAAAGCTCCTGACGGAAGAGTGCAAAAGTCTGATACCATCGTCGCAAAAAATTACCTGTCAGATTCTGAATTGTCCCAGCTAAATCTTATCACAACAGCCTTTCTTGATATGGCAGAATCACGTGCTGCACGTCATATCGTTTCAACTATGGGTGATTGGAAAAAGTTCCTTCAACAATATCTTGCAACGATGGATTACGAGCTGTGCGATACAGCCGGAAAAGTGACACAAGAAGAAGCAAGAGACAAGGCTTATAGCGAATACGAGAAATACAAACTGATTCAAGACAAATCATACATATCGGATTTTGACCGTTTTAATGAGGGTAATGATGAAACTCCATTGCTCCCATTTGACTTGAATCCTACAAAACAATGACAACTATGGTAATAGATAATAAAGATAAAAAAGTCATCAAATCTTCGATTGAGCGAGGGCAAAACGAGCTTGCTTGTTCTGCCGAGCGTGAGAAGATAAAAGGTTCAAAGAACCTTAATGTTCCCCATTTGAGATTCACGGAGTTTAGTGGAGAGTGGAAAGAAGAGCTATTAGATAGGATTGCTACTTTGTCAAAGGGAATAGGAATACCCAAAGAACAACTTTCTGAAGATGGCGATCCATGTATCCTATATGGCGAATTATATACTAAGTACAAATCCGAAATCATCAAGCAAGTTGAAAGTAAGACTGATATTGACGGTTCAAAACTTAAAAGGAGTAAAGCAAATGATGTAATCATTCCTTGTTCTGGTGAAACCGCTGTTGATATTGCCACTGCACGATGTGTTCCATTTGATAGTATTCTATTAGGAGGTGATTTGAATGTCATTAGCTTACATAAATACGATGGCGCATTTATGAGTTATCAGTTGAATGGTAAGCGAAAATATGATATTGCAAGAGTAGCACAAGGCGTATCTGTTGTTCATCTATACGGAGAACATTTAAAAACGATTAAAACATATAATCCAACTTTACCGGAACAACAAAAAATAGCTATATTATTGTCATTGCTTGATGAGCGCATCGCCACCCAAAACAAAATCATTGAG
>ULNP01008384.1_pt1 | contig 57138 bp, 53 predicted proteins | sample 1951941 | NCBI WGS metagenome assembly ULNP01 (sample SAMEA4835579, study PRJEB28245) | human gut metagenome | biome: gut microbiome; material: fecal sample | place: Denmark | collected 2008
GCTTAGCCGTGACAGCTCCCCTTACACAGGGGAGCCTTGAGTCCGTGCAATGACAGACTTTTTCGACAGACTGACAGCACCGTTTCAATTTTCAGAAACGGTGCTGTCTTTTGTTTTACCGCGCGGTTATTTTTTGTCAACAACCGCAATGTCCTTTATGCGCAGCTCGTTGCCTGTCACGAGATAGGTGTTGTCGCTGCCGCAGTGCGGGCATTTTTTTGCGTATTCCGTTGTCTTGTAGGTCTTTTTGCAGTCTTTGCAGTAGGAGACGCCCTCGAGAATAATCATTTCAAGCTCGGTATCCTGCATATATTCCGTCTTTTTCTTCGCCCATTCGAAGCAGTCCGAAAAATACGACGGAACTATCGACGACACTTCGCCGACCTCAAGCGTGAGGCGGGTCACCTTGCTGACATTGTTTTCCTTGGCGAGCTCCTCCACCTGATCTATGACATGGAGAACTATGCCTAATTCATGCATGAAATCAATCCTTGTTCTGCTGAGCCTGCTTATAGGCCTTGCGCTTTTTCGCCATCTCCTTCGCCTCGTCCGAGCCTAAGTGACCCAGAATCTTGAAGGCGCGCTTGACGGAATATTTCAGAAGTCCGCCGACCTTGTCCTCGGCAACGCACATCTTCGAGCATTCCGGATGGTCGCGCACGAGGTGGATAGCGTCAAATTCGCACTTCGTCGTGCAGAGGCCGCAGCCGATGCACTTGTTGTAGTCGACATACGATGCGCCGCATCCGAGGCAGCGCCCGGTCTCAATCTTGACCTGCTCTTCGGTCAGATCTAGATGCGCGTCCTTGAAGGACATCTTCGCGTCTATCGACTCGTCCATACCGGCCTCCTGACGGCCTGCCGTGTCATAGGACGGGAATTTGATATCGTCTTTGTTCAGCGGAGTGAAGCTGCGGCGGTCGCGTCCTATCGTCATGGAAGCGTCCGGGCGGGCGTGGCGGTGCAGGCTCTCTGCTGCCTCGTGACCGGCGGCAATAGCGTCGATAACAAAGCGCGGACCTGTGTAAACATCGCCGCCGACGAAGATATCGGGATCCTCGGTCTGATAGGTGAACTTGTCTGCGACGGGATAGTTGCCGTGCCAGAAAGTGACCTTAGTGCCCTCAAGCAGGTTGCCCCACTCGATAGCCTGACCGATAGCGAAGACAATCTTGTCTGCTTTGACCTCGATAGTCTCGTTCTCGTCATATACGGGCGAGAAACGCTTGGTCTCGGGGTCGATTGTGCGCACGCACTTCTTGAGCACGATGCCGGTGACCTTGCCGCTCTCGTCGACGAGGACTTCCTTGGGACCCCAGGAGGGATTGACCTTGATGTTCTCCGCTTCGGCTTCTGCGACTTCTTCGCGGCTCGCGGGCATCTCATCGCGCGACTCGAGGCAGAACATGCTGACCTCGGAAGCACCGAGACGGTGAGCGTTTCTTGCGCAGTCGATAGCGACATTGCCGCCGCCGATGACAACTACGCTGCCGTCAAATGTATCCTCGCGGTGCTCGAAGCAGTGGCGCAGATACTCAACAGCGATATGTGTGCCGGGTGCGTCGTCATTCTTGACTCCGGGACGTCTGCCGCCCTGGCAGCCGATGGCGATATAGAACGCCTTGTAGCCCTGCTCCTTGAGCTGAGCTATTGTGATATCCTTGCCGACCTCAACGCCGCACTTGATTTCGGCACCGAGCTCTTTGATGATATCGATCTCTGCGGCGATAACATCCTTTTCGAGCTTGTAGCTGGGGATGCCATAGGTGAGCATACCGCCGGGGATCGGGTTCTTTTCGAAAACGGTGGGCTTGTAACCCATCTGTGCGAGATAGTATGCCGCGCTCAGACCGGCAGGACCGCCGCCGATGATGGCAATCTTCTCGTCGAACGCGCCGTGGGTCGACTGAACGGTCTTTTCGGGCACGAATCTGTCCTCAGCGTTGAGGTCGAGATCGGCGACGAACTTCTTGACCGCATCTATCGAAACGGGAGCGTCAATCTTGCCGCGGGTGCACTCGGATTCGCATCTCTTGTTGCAGACGCGTCCGCAGACAGCCGGAAACGGGTTCTCGGTCTTTATCATCGCGAGAGCCTCGCGGTACTTGCCATCGTGGGCGAGGCGCAGATAAGCCTGAACGGGCACGTGCGCAGGACATGCCGCCTTGCACGGAGCGGAGCCGCTGGCATATGTGTTGGACATACGCGCGGTGTCGCGGTAGTCCTCATCCCATGCATAGGGTCCCCAGATGTTGTTGTCCGGCAGGGGAGCATGAGGATATTTGACCTCGGAGCCGTCCTTGCGGCAGAGCTTCTGACCCATCTTGACAGCGCCCGCCGGGCAGGTCTCAACGCACTTGCCGCAGGCTACGCACTTCTCCTTCTCGACCTTTGCGGTGTAGGAGCTGCGCGAAAGATAGGGTGTATTGAACAGCAGAGAAGTACGCAGAGCGTTGCAGATCTTGACGTTGCAGTTGCAGATGTCGAAAATCTTGTTCTCGCCGTCGATGTTGGTTATCTGATGAACATAGCCGTTCTTCTCGGCAAGTTCGAGTATCTCGAGAGCGCGCTCTTTGGTTATGTAGTGCGCGCGTCCGGTCTCAACGGTGTAGTCCGCCATGTCGCCGAGCTGGATGCACCAATCGTCAAAATCGTCGGTGCAACCGTCGCCGAGCACTGCGCGCGAAGCGCGGCAGGAGCAGATACCTGCGGAGATGTGACCCTCGTATTTCTTGAGCCAATATGAGATGTGCTCAAGGTCTATCGACTTGCTCTCGGCGTCGATAGCTTTCTCGACCGGGATGACATGCATTCCGATTCCGTCGCCTCCGGGCGGGACCATCTGAGTGATGCCCGCAAGGGGGATGAAAGTCATGCGCTCGAAGAACGAGGCAACTGCGGGGTTCTTTGCGATCCTGTCGACCGAGGAGTTGAACAGCTCAGCGGAGCCGGGGACATAGAACGGCAGTCTGTAGCGTCTGATGCGCGGGCGATCCTTGAGCTCGTGAGTGTGGTCGTAGTTGTCGCCGTAGTCATACTCAAGGATGCCTATGTAAGACATCTCATCGAGTATCTTCTGCAGATCGATAGCTTCGTAGTCGCGGTTCATCTCGAGCAGCTGCTCGAAGGTGTAGTGCTGGCGGAGCTTCATCTTGTTGGCGATATCGCACATCTCGGGAGTCAGGACTTCTCTGAGTCCCCAATACTCCGGGTCGTCGGATGTCACTCCGGAGATCTTGTGTCCCATAGCGTCGGTTATCTTTCTGCCGAGCTTGAGATAGCGTTCATCGGGGTTCTTGTCACCCTGATATTTGCTGATTATTTTCTTATTCTGTTCCGGCATGATTTTACCTCTTCAATTAAAAGAATCTTCTTACAAGGTCGCGGCTGTATTCAACGGTCTCTTCCATGTCGCCGAATGCCATGACCTCGCCTGCATAGTAGGTGTTGTCCTTTCCCTGCATAGCTTCGACCTTCTCATACCAGCCGTCGGCATAGTCCTTGCTGCCGACATGCGGGAAATAATACCAGTCGTCGATACGCTCGATCTTGTCGACCTTCAGGCCGCACTTCTCCATGTCTGCAAGGGTAGTCGCTTTTGCGTCCTCAAACGGAACATCCTCCATACCCTCGTGGTTGCGCAGGGTGAATGTAACGAGCGGCTGATCGGTGACGCCGTCGGACCAGCGATGATAGAACACCATAAGATGTCCGCGGGTCTCGTTGGTCATGTTCTCGAAGAAATAGTAGGAGATGTCAGGCGCGTTGCCCTCTTCGGGACGGACAGCCATGGTGAAATACTCCTTATGGACTATCTTGGAGAACAGCTCTTTCTCTTCCGGACGGGGATCGCCGTAGCCGAGGAACAGCTCGAGCGGGGTGCAGATGATGAGCTTGTCGAACTCTTCGGTCTTGCCGTTTACGGTGACATAGACCTTGTCGTTTTCACGCTTGATGTTAGTGACTTCGGAGTTGAGCAGAGCGGGATGCTTCAGGTGGCTGTTGACGCCCTCCCAGATGCTCTGGGTGCCGTTGTACCAAGTCCACAGTTTGCCGGTGGAAAGGAACTGCTTGACGGTGAAGGCATCAAGATATTTGAGAACATAAGCCGCCGGGATCTCGTCGAAGTAGCCGTAGCCGAAAGAAGTGAACGGACCCTTCCAGACAAGCTCTGCGTCCTCGCAGTGGTTGAGCTTGAGGAACTCGGAGAAGGGCATCGAAAGATCCTTCAGGTTCGGGTTCTCGCCCTCGACGTGAGCAAGCTTCATCTCGGGAGACGGGCAGGGACCCTCATAACGACCCTCGGACACGCCTCTGTGACCGTTGACATCGTAGCCCTTGTACTTCGTCTCGAGGAGTTTCGAGAGCTTTCTCATCTTCATGATCTTCTTGAGCAGTGCGAGGGGAGAAGACTTCTGGGGCGTGCCGTCGACATTCATAAATCTTCTGCCCATGGGCGGTCCGTCGAGATGGGTCGTGCCGCCGAACTCTTCGCACTCGTGAACTGCGAAGTAAGTGTCGCAGCCCATGACCGCGCCCATTTCAATGGTGCGATCCTCCCATTTGCCCTGTGCGTTCTTGACCTTCATCATGGGCGAGAATGCCTTGCCGCCAACTTTGCCGGACTTCTCATAGATGACATAGTTGTCATAGCCCTTTTTCTCCAGGTACATAGCCATGCTCGTGCCTGCGGGGCCGCCGCCGATGATGCAGATGCGCTGATTCTTGTTTTCCATGGATAGATCTTCCTCTCCTTGATGGTTGGTGTAGCAATCTCCTTCCTTAAAACAGTGGGAAATTTGCTGCATCGGGTGTCTTTTTTAACATCAATGTCATTATATTACCTTGTTTTTTGTGAGTCAATAGCAAGAATGCACAAAAAAGTATTCTCTTATCGAATCGTGAACCGTCATTTTATAATTTTAATAATTGCTTCTTTTGAGTAATAATAACGAGCCCCAATAGTTGAAAAATATTTACTTCGGTGGTAATATATAGATGAAAACCGCGGAGGCGATAAAATGACAAATCAGGAAATAGCGCTGGAGATAACGAAGATATTGAAGCCCGATATCGATCACTATACGCGCCACCACAACGACGGCGACAGGTTTGAGACAAGAAAACGCGTATATGCCGAGACGTATCTCTATTTTCTCAACAAATTCAACGAGAACGACAAAGCCGAAGCCGCCGAGAGCAAAGCAGAGGAAGAATAAAAAACAGGGTGTTCATAAAACAATTCCGATCCCGGCAGGAATGTCTGCCGGGACTTTTTCTGCGTATATCGAAGCCGCATGATGCGATAAACGGAGCGGAAATGTTAGATTCACCGTAGAATCTATTTAAGGCTCACCTGCAAGGGGAGCTGGCTCGGCGTAAACCGAGACTGAGGGGTTGTTTCGCTTCGCTTATGGTCATGCGGTAGGGGCGGATATTATCCGCCCGCGAAAATTGAACCAATTTATTGAGACGAAACCTGCAGGGACAGCCCTTGCGGCTGTCCGCTATCGGCGATAGCGATACGAATTTATAGTAATTGCGGATTGTTGATAATTAGCTACTACCTTTGCGCCCCACAATAATCAAACGATATACACTTTCCGCGTTTCGGCATTTTCTTTTTATTTGAAAAAGAAAACGCCTGCAAAAGAAAAACAAACGAGCCGTTCCCGCTCGACACCCGCAACGCCGCGCCGCAGTACATAGCTCACGGCTCTTAGTCGGTAGCTCGGCACATTCGCACGCAAACGCGCCGGAGCTTGAACGAGTGCGTGCTCGTGCGTCTTGCTTCGCAAGCCGTCCCCTCGCTCCTCTTATTTGGCTTATCAAACACTGCGGCGCGGCTATTGAAAGCCTGACTGTAAAAGTCGGCTGGTCCTTTGCTTTTACTTCGTTATGGTTCAAGTAATAGACAAATTACAATTGTCAAACTGATAAAAAGGAGCCGTCATTTTTGACAGCTCCTTTTACATTATATATATTATATTATCTCTCGTCGGTCAGTGTTGCCGCCATGACAGCCTTTATCGTGTGCATGCGGTTCTCCGCCTCGGCGAAAACAACGGACTGTGCGCTCTCGAACACCTCGTCAGTGACCTCCATTGAGTCGCGCCCGAACTTTTCGCCCATCTCCTTGCCTATCGTCGTTTTCATGTCGTGATAAGAGGGCAGGCAGTGCATGAATACAGCGTTCGGCGATGCCTTTGCCATGAGCTCGGAGTTGACCTGATAGGGCGCGAGGTCGTTTATGCGCTCCTCCCAGACTTCAACAGGCTCGCCCATCGAGACCCACACGTCGGTGTATATTACATCGGCGTTTTTTACTGCCTCGTCGGGGCTTTCGCAGAATTTTATCTCAGCGCCGGTCTGTGCGGCAATCTCCATGCAGGTGTCAATAAGCGCCTTGTCGGGGAAATATTTCTTCGGCGCGCAGGCGGTGAAGTTCATGCCCATCTTTGCGCAGCCGACCATGAGCGAATTGCCCATGTTGTATCTGGCGTCGCCCATGTAGACGAAGTTAATGCCTTTAAGACGCCCGAACTGCTCTTTTATCGTCAGAAAATCCGCGAGGATCTGCGTCGGGTGGAACTCGTTCGTCAGACCGTTCCAGACGGGGACGGTCGCATACTGCGCGAGCTCCTCGACTATCGACTGGCCGAAGCCGCGGTATTCAATGCCGTCGTATATGCCCGAGAGCACGCGCGCCGTGTCGGCGATGCTCTCTTTTTTGCCTATCTGCGAGCCGGAGGGGTCGAGATAAGTCGTGCCCATGCCGAGGTCGCGCGCCGCGACTTCGAAGCTGCACCTTGTCCTCGTGCTCGTCTTTTCGAATATCAGCGCAACATTCTTGCCGTCGCATATTTTGTGCGGTATGCCCGCCTTCTTCTTCGCCTTGAGAGAGGCGGCGAAGTCGATAAGATATTCAATCTCTTCGGGAGTGAAATCCAAAAGTTTCAAAAAATCTCTGTCTTTGAATGTCATGTTCAAGTCTCCTTGTCTGCACAGACTTCTTTTATAACGCCGACTGCCTGTTCGAGCAGCTCCATGGGAATGTTGAGCGCCGGGAGCAGCCTGACCTTGTCTTTTGCTTTGATAACGAGAACGCCCTTTTTCATGCAGGTGTTTATGACCTCGGAGGCGTCCTTTTCGGTCTTTATGCCGATCATCAGCCCGAGTCCCGAGACTTCTTTTATACCCGGTGCACCGCTGAGCTCTGAAAATATATATTCCGACCTCTTACGGACTCCGGCGAGAGTCTTTTCATCGAGCCTCGAAAGAATATTTATCGCGCCGGCGCAGCATATCGGGTTGCCGCCGAAAGTGGAACCGTGGGAGCCGGGGGTGAGAACATCCTTTGTCTTTTCGCTGAACAGTGTAGCGCCGAGCGGCAGACCACCCGCGAGTCCCTTTGCGGTCGATACGATGTCGGGGAATATGCCGTAGTTCATGTAGCTGTAGAGCTTGCCGCTTCTGCCGTTGCCTGTCTGAACCTCGTCGCAGATGAGCAGAATGTCGCGCTCGCGGCAGATTCTTTCGAGCGATTGGAGATAGTCTTTGTCGAGCGGCATAACGCCGCCCTCGCCCTGAACGACTTCGAGCATGACTGCGGCGCAGCGATTTTCAAAGAGAACTTTTTCAATCTTCTCGATATCATTTGGCTCAACATAGATAAATCCCTCAGTCAGCGGCAGGAAATCCTTGTGGAACACATCCTGACCCGTTGCGGCGAGGGTGGTTATCGTCCTGCCGTGGAAGCTGTTTTTCAGTGTAACTATGTTGTAGCAGTCCGCGCCGTGCTTCTCTGCGGCGTATTTTCTCGCCGCTTTTATCGCGCATTCGTTGGCCTCCGCGCCGGAGTTCGAGAAGAAAACTTTTTTCATGCCCGTGCGGTCGCAGAGCATCTGCGCGAGCTTCACGCAAGGCTCTGTGTAGTAGAGGTTCGACATGTGCTGAATTTTGCCCGCCTGCTCGGTTATCGTCTTTATCCATTCGTCGTCGGCTATGCCGAAGGTGTTGACCGCTATGCCCGAGGACAGATCGGTGTATATCTTCCCCGCGTCGTCCCAGACCACGGAGCCCTTGCCGCCCTCGATGGTCAGCGGAAACCTCGCATAAGTTCCGGCTATGTATTCCTTGTCCTGCTGCTGTAATATATCCATTATATCTCCTTTTTATGCCGTGAACATCGTGCCCATGCCTTCGTCTGTCAGCATTTCAATAAGTATCGAGTGCGGTATCCTGCCGTCAATAATGAAAACTCTGTGAACGCCCCATTTTATCGCGTTGATGCAGCATTCGGCTTTCGGAATCATGCCGCCGCCAATGATGCCGCTCTTTATGAGCGCGGGAACTTCGTCCGCCTTTATGACCGAGATGAGCGTGTCCGGGTCGTCCTTGTCCTGAAGAATGCCGCTGATATCCGTCATGGATATAAGGCTCTCCGCGTTGAGCGCGCCGGCTATCTTCGCCGCGGCGGTGTCCGCGTTTATGTTATAGACATTGCCCTCGCTGTCGCAGCCGACGGTCGAAACGATAGGGATATATCCCTTGTCGATAACGTCGAGTATCGGCTGAATATTTACATTTGTTATCTCGCCGACGAAGCCGAGCTTCTCGTCTTTTATCTTCGCTTCAATCATGTGGCCGTCTATTCCGGAGAGCCCCATCGCCTTGCCGCCCTTGTTTTCAACGAGGTTGACGAGGCTTTTGTTGACCTTTCCGGCGAGCACCATCTGCACTATATCGGCGGTCTCCTTGTCTGTGACGCGCAGACCGTTGACGAATTCACTCTTCTTGCCGGTCTTTTGGAGCATATCAGTTATCTCCGGACCGCCGCCGTGAACCAGAACGACTTTTATGCCAATGAGCCAGAGCAGCACGATGTCGCGCATGACGGAATCCTTGAGCTTTTCGCTCGTCATCGCGTTGCCGCCGTATTTGACGACGACTATCTTACCTGCGTAATCCTGTATATACGGCAGCGCGTGGACAAGAACCCTTGCGCGCTCCGCGTTTGAAATGTTCATATCTTTCCCTCCGTTTTTCGCAATCAGGTGCGGTAGTCTCCGTTTATCTTGACGTAGTCGTATGTCAGGTCGCAGCCCCACGCCGTCGAAGATGCGTCGCCGCTCTTTAAATCAATAAGAATATCTATCTCATTTTCGGAGAGTATCTCTTTTGCCTTCTCCTCCGAAAAATCAACTCCCGCGCCGTTCTCGCAGACGAGGATCGAACCTTTATCTGACTTGAACCAAACGTCGATTTTGTTGACGTCAACATCCGCGCCGCTGTAGCCGATAGCGCAGAGAACCCTGCCCCAGTTGGCGTCCGAGCCGAACATGGCGGCTTTCGTCAGAGACGAGCAGACTACGCTCTTTGCAACAGTCTTGGCGGTATCTTTATCTTTTGCGCCGCTGACTTTGCATTCGAGCAGCTTCGTCGCGCCCTCGCCGTCGGCGGCAATCCTGCGGCAGAGCCACACGGTTATAGTGTTGAGGGCTTTCATAAATTCATTGAAGTCATCGCCCTCTTTGCTGATCTCTTTGTTCCCGGCGAGCCCGTTTGCGAGCACTGTCACCATGTCGTTCGTCGAGGTGTCGCCGTCGATGCTTATCATATTGAAAGTCTCCGCGATGTCCGAAGACAGGGCTTTTTGGAGCATCTCGCTGCTTATCGCACAGTCGGTGGTTATGAAAACGAGCATCGTCGCCATGTTGGGATGAATCATGCCCGAGCCCTTGGCGATACCGCCCATTTTGCATTCAACTCCGCCTATTTCGAAGCTGACGGCAATCTCCTTCGGAATCGTGTCGGTCGTCATTATCGCCTCTGCCGCCTGATCGGAGTGGTCGCCCAACCCCGCTTTCAGAGCGGGTATGCCTGAGGCTATCGGAGTGATGTTCAGTGGCTGGCCGATAACGCCTGTCGAAGCGACGACGATGTCGGCGGGCTTTATTCCGAGCACGGACGCGAGCAGGTCGCTCGTGCGCTCGGCTATCTCAACGCCGTTCGCGTTGCAGGTGTTCGCGTTTCCGCTGTTGCATATGACCGCCTGCGCCTTGCCGTCAGCGATATGATTTTTTGTGACGACCAGCGGCGCGCCCTTGACAAGATTAGTTGTATAGACAGCCGCCGCGTTGGCGACTTTTTCGCTGTATATGAGCGCGAGATCGCGCTTCGTCCTGTTCTTGCGTATGCCGCAGTGAACGCCGGAAGCCTTGAATCCCTTTGCGGCGCAGACGCCGCCCGATATTATTTTCATTTTATTTTACCTCCTCAGATATCAAGTCCGAAAGCCTTGTCCTTGCCCATGACAAGGTTCAGGTTTTCGAGCGCGGCGCCCGATGCGCCTTTGCCGAGATTGTCGTATACGGCGGTCAGCAGTATTCGCTCATCGTTGCCGTAGACCGATATTTTCATGCCGTCAGTGCCCGAGAGCGCGCCCGCGCACAGAAAGCCGTCGTTGTCCGATTTGTCGCAGAATGTCACGACGGGACCCTGATATTTCGCTCTGTAGATGTCGGCGATTTCGCTTGAAGAACAGTTTATCTGCTCCGCAAACAGTGGCACTGTGACCTGCATTCCGCTGTAAAAATCATCGACCACGGGGCAGAATATCGGGGCGTTTTCAATGCCCGTTATGCCTTTCATCTCTTTTAAGTGCTTGTGCTGCTGAGTCAGCCCGTACTGTCTGGGTGCGAAGAGCAGGGGAGATTTATCCTCGCTCTCGTATTCGGCAATCATCTTCTTGCCGCCGCCGCTGTAGCCGGTCAGAGAATAGCAGCTGAGCAGTGCATCATTTCCGAGCACGCCCGCTTCAACAAGCGGATAAACAAGCGCGATAAACCCGCCGGCGTGGCATCCGGGGACTGCGATGCGTTTGGAGTTCTTTATCTTATCTTCAAATTCTGCTGACAGCTCCGGGAAGCCGTAAGCCCAGCCCTCGCTCGTGCGGTGCGCCGTCGAGGTATCTATAATAACAGTGTCCGGATTTTCAACCAGTTCGACCGCCTCAACTGCGGCGGCGTCCGGCAGGCAAAGAAAAGCGACCTGTGTGCTGTTCAGCGCCTGCTTGCGGCTCTCGGTATCTTTTCTCTGTTCCTCGCTGAGCGTTGTCAGCTCAACGTCGCTTCGTTTCATCAGTCTGTCTTTTATTCTCAGCCCGGTCGTGCCGGCGCTGCCGTCGATAAATATTTTCATGGTGTCTCCCGCTTAATGCGCTTTCGGCGAACACGGCGTTTATAAAAACAATCCAATATTCGCCGACGGTGCAAAATTATTCAACTATTTGACTAATAATATACTACTATATGCATAAATATTCAAGTGTTTCAGCAAAATAAATTCAATTTTGTCAATCTGTACCATACCTTCGTCCGTTGGCAAATAGCTTTGTAAAAATTGACAAGAGAATGGGAGAGAGGGTAAATATAATAATGTATAGAAATTTTTGTGAGAGTAATATTTTACCTTGCTTAATTTTTCTATTCGTGATATTATGACAATTAAGTAGGGCTTTCGCGAAAAAAACAAGTACTGATATGAATAATTTATAAGGAGTTGCAAAACAATGGACAATCAGTTACAAACAACAGATTTTTCGCTGGAAAACATGATTACGGCGGCGGTGAAAATTCCCGGAGTTAAAGTCAGCCGCAGCGATTTCCTTGAGAGCATTTTCGCAAAGGAAAATGTAAACATTCAGGATGTTGTGAATTTGGGACCGATAGAAGCAAATGTTCCGCGCGAGAGGCTGTCGTATTTGGCAAATAAATTGATAATAAAGCGAACCAGTCAGTCATCGATAGCTTCATTTGCAGCAGGAATACCCGGGGGTCTTGCGATGGCGGCGACGATTCCTGCCGATATATTACAGTTCTTCGGTATGGCACTGAGACTGGCACAGGAACTCTCATACCTATATGGAGCACAGGATCTTTGGAAAGACGGCGAGATTGATGATGACAAAGTAAGATCTCAGCTTATTATGTACTGCGGAGTAATGTTCGGCGTATCCGGTGCAGTATCGGGGGTTAGAGTCCTTTCTGCACAGATAGCGAAAACAACTATGAGAAAATTGCCGCAAAAAGCTCTCACGAAAACTTTTTGGTATCCTATCGTAAAGCAGATTGGAAAAGCGATTGGTATAAGAGTTACAAAAACTACGGTTGCCAAGGGCGTTTCAAAAGCTATCCCGATTGTGGGAGGTGTGATTTCCGGCAGCCTGAATTTTGCGTCGATGATGCCTATGGCAAAAAGACTTTATGCGGCATTTGACAAAGCTTGCTTTGATTATAGCGAGAATGAGCTGGAGTCAGACCTTAACACTATTGAAAATGCAGTGGAATATATTGAGGTTGAGCCGACAAAATTGCAGCAGGAAACAGCGGTGGTCAAAGAAAAGCTTTCCAAGGGAATAAAAAGCGTGGGTGCCGGAATATCCGGTTTTATAAGCAAGAAAACAACCCCGCAACAGGAAGAAAAAGAGCAGGATACATACGAAGATAAGATTGAAACAGTAAAGAAAATGAAAGAGCTTCTTGATATCGGCGCGATAACTCAGGAAGAGTTTGATGCGAAGAAGAAAGAGCTTCTGGGGCTTTAATAGCAAAAACAGGATATCTCCTTGTCGGAGATATCCTGTTTAATTTTATTTCGCAAGGAATCTTGAAAGGAACTCCTGCGTCTTTGGATCCTGCGGATTCTCGAAGATGTCATTCGGGCTACCCTGCTCGCAGATGAGTCCGTCCGCCATGAACACGACATTCGTTGAAACGTCGCGCGCAAACGCCATCTCGTGGGTGACGACTATCATCGTCAGGCCCTCTTTGGCGAGGTTGCGCATGACTTCAAGCACTTCGCCGACCATCTGGGGGTCGAGTGCGCTCGTCGGCTCGTCGAACAGCAGAACTTCGGGCTCCATCGCAAGCGCGCGGGCTATTGCGACGCGCTGCTTCTGACCGCCGGAGAGCTGGGAGGGCTTGGCGTTGATGTAGGGCGCCATGCCGACCTTTTCAAGATAATGCAGTGCGGAAGCCTTGGCTTCGGCTCTGGACTTCTTGAGAACCTTCGTCTGACCGATCATGCAGTTCTTGAGCGCGGTCATGTTGTTGAAAAGATTGAACGACTGGAACACCATGCCGACGTGCGAACGGTATGCGCTCGCGCCGCCTTTGATATTGTCGATGTTCGTGCCGTGATAGAGTATCTCGCCGGAGGTCGGAGTCTCAAGGAGGTTTATGCAGCGGAGCAAAGTTGATTTGCCCGAGCCGGACGCGCCGATGATGCTCGTGACATCGCCTGGATTGACCGAAAAGTCAATGTCGCGCAGAACTTCGTGGCTGCCGAAGGTCTTTGAAAGATGATTTATCTGTAAAATAGGCTCTGACATTATCTTCTCTCCTTCTTCTTGGCCTTTTTGACAAATGTGTACATTCCGCTGGTGTGGGCGAGAGTGTCGGTGGTCGAGAGATCGAAGTTCTCCGGACCGTCAAGCTTCTTCTCCCACAGTCTGAGGATAAGCGAGCAGATGACCGTCATTATCAGGTAGATAGTCAGCGTTATAACTGCCGACGGGAAGTAGACATACTTTGCGCCGACGATAGCCTTGTGAGCCGCGAAGAGCTCGGCGTAGCCGATAACGAACATGACGGAAGTATCCTTGATGTTGATTATGAGGTTGTTGCCTATCTGCGGGATGATGTTGCGTATGGTCTGCGGAAGAATGACATAGAGCATGGTCTTGAAGTGGTTCATGCCTATGGACATTGCGCCCTCCGTTTGACCGACGTCTATCGACATTATACCGCCGCGGACGGTCTCTGCCATATATGCTCCGGTGTTGATGGAGACAACGAGATATGCCGCGAAAGTCGGTTCAAGGTTTATCGCACCGTTCGAGAAGTAGGGCAGGGCGTAGAAGATGAATATCGCCTGGATTATCATCGGCGTGCCTCTGAAAACTTCGACGTAGATACGCACTATAGCCTTGACTATGCCGAGGATGACCCGCTTTACGATATTGTCTTTTTTGCCGCACGGAATAGTCTGGATTATTCCGCAGACAAGGCCGATGAGGCAGCCTATGATTGTCGCTATAACAGCGAGCTCTATTGTCTTGAGCGCACCGGTCAGATACTGCATTGAGCTATCGCTCCAGCACTGGACTATGTCGCTCCACAGCTCGGCAAGCTTGTTCATATCTTGTTATCTCCGTTCTGATTATTGTTGATTACTTTGAAAGGGGCTGAATCTTGGTAGCCTCGTTCATGATTTTGTTGAAGTCGTCGGCGGTCATGCCTGCAAGGGCGGAGTTGATCTTGTCCTTGAGCTCGGTGTTGCCCTTCTTGACAGAGATGCCGATGTTGATGTCGCCCTCGTCAACCTTGAAAGCATTTTCGGGGAGGTCGAGGATCTTCAGATCGCTGTAAGCGATGAGCGCGCCCTGAGCGGTGGGCATATCGGTGCAGATGAAGTCGACAGCGCCGGTCTCAAGAGCCATGAGCATCGAGGGAGCGGTCTCCTGTGCGGTCTGGATAAGAGCACCCTTTACCTGCGGAAGGCAGGTCGTATACCAAATGGTTCCGAGCTGGGAGGTGCACTTTGCACCTGCGAGGTCAGCAAGGGAGGTAGCGTTTGCATACTTGCTGTTCTGCTTTGTCATGCAGACGATGCTCGCATAGAGGTAGGGACCTGCGAAATCGACCTGCTGCATACGCTCTTCGGTCATCGACTGACCTGCGATAACGGCGTCAACCTTGCCGGTCTGGACTGCAGGAACAAGTGAATCCCAGTCAAGGCGGACAACTTCAAGCTTCCAGCCGTTTGCTTCGCATATCTTCTTAGCCATCATGATATCGTATCCGTTGGCGTAGTCGCTGGAATCCTTTATCGGGACAGCGCCGTTGGAATCATCGCTCTGAGTCCAGTTGTAGGGAGCGTATGCACACTCCATGGCGACGGTCAGAACGCCGTCTTCAACGCCGGTCTTGGCGCTGCCGGGTTTAGTGCTGCACCCTGCAAATAATACTGCGCACATGGCGATAGCCAGAATGGCGGCCACAATTCTCTTCGTTCTGTTCATTGTTTACCATCTCCTGAATAAAATTAAATAAGCCTGCGACCCGAAGAGGTATCACAGGCTTTGTATATGCTGCTATACTTGCAGAAAAACCGATGATAGCGCTCCACATAAGTCATGTGACAGTCCGTCGCCTGTTCGGCGAGGGCCCAGCGTTACAGCGGCGGCAACCGCGGTATCACTTCGGCGAACTTGCCTTTCTCCAGCTGCCGCTTGCCGGCGTTGCTGCTGGATACTCTTCTCGTTCGCATCCTCTATCAAGTGCTGTCTTAAATTGTCTGTATTATAGCATTGCATTTTCGACGTGTCAACAGTTTAACGGGCGTTTTCGGTAAAAACGTCGGATTTAACAGCCTTTTGCGCCGTAACTTTTCATTTATTGGTGATTGTGCAAGTAAATTTGCCTAAATTCAAAGGCAGGGAACGGTTTTCACCGCGCCCTGCTGTAAAGAATCAGGCTTATTTTTTTAGGTCGGAGTAGGTCTCCTTCTGCACAACATCGTGTGCGCCGCCCTCAACTATGCTCGTTGCGGAGACAAGGGTCAGCTTCGCTTTCTGCTGCAGCTCGGGGATATTGAGCGCGCCGCAGTTGCACATGGTGGACTTTACCTTGCTCAGCGAGAGCGTGACATTGTCCTTGAGGCTGCCGGCGTAGGGAACATAGGAGTCAACGCCCTCCTCGAACGACAGCTTCTTGTCGCCGCCGAGGTCGTAGCGCTGCCAGTTCCTTGCGCGGTTGGAGCCCTCGCCCCAGTACTCTTTGTAGTAAGTGCCCTTGAGCGAAATCTTGTTTGTCGGGCTCTCATCAAAGCGCGCGAAGTAGCGGCCGAGCATTAGGAAGTCCGCGCCCATTGCAAGCGCGAGGGTCATGTGGTGGTCGTAGACGATGCCGCCGTCGGAGCAGACGGGGATATATACGCCCGTTCTCTCGAAATATTCGTCTCTTGCCTTGCAGACATCGATAAGAGCCGATGCCTGACCTCTGCCGATACCCTTTGTTTCGCGGGTGATACATATTGAGCCGCCGCCGATGCCGACCTTTATGAAGTCCGCACCCGCCTCGGCGAGGAAGAGGAAGCCCTCTCTGTCAACTACGTTGCCCGCGCCGACCTTGACGCTGTCGCCGTAGTGCTCTCTGACCCATGCGAGGGTGCGGGACTGCCACTCCGAGAAGCCCTCGGAGGAGTCGATGCAGAGCACATCTGCGCCCGCCTCGACAAGTGCGGGAATACGCTCGGCGTAGTCTCTTGTGTTTATACCTGCGCCGACAACATAGCGCTTGTCGGCGTCGAGAAGCTCGTTCGGGTTGTCCTTATGGGCATCGTAGTCCTTGCGGAAAACAAAATATCTGAGATTGCCCTCGGAATCGACTATGGGCAGGGAGTTGAGCTTGTTGTCCCAAATTATGTCGTTTGCTTCCTTGAGGGTGGTACTGTCGGGTGCGGTGACGAGCTTTTCGAGGGGAGTCATGAAAGACGAAACCTTTTCGTCGCCGGTCATGCGGCTGACGCGGTAGTCTCTGCTCGTGACTATGCCAACAAGCCTGCCGTTTGCCGAGCCGTCCTCGGTCACGGCGATAGTGGAATGGCCGTTTCTCTCCTTGAGCGCGATAACGTCGTTGAGAGTGGCGTCGGGAGTGATGTTCGAGTCACTGACGACGAAGCCGGCCTTGAAATTCTTCGCTCTTGCGACCATGGCCGCCTCGTCCTCGATGCTCTGGGAGCCGAAGATGAACGATACGCCACCTTCTTTTGCGAGCGCCACGGCGAGTTTCTCGCCGGAGACGGACTGCATAATGGCGGAAGTCAGCGGGATGTTGAGCGAAATCGCGGGCTCCTCACCCTTTTTGTACTTGACAAGGGGCGTCTTGAGCGACACATTCGCGGGCACGCACTCGCTCGACGAATAGCCGGGGACGAGCAGATACTCATTAAAGGTATGCGATACTTCGTTGAAATAATAAGCCATTTTATTACCTCCGATATTTATAGAAACTCCGCTCGGCAGAGTTTTTTCTCCGAGCGGAATTATTATCTCAGAACAGACCTGTTATTCTGCCGCTTTCGTCAACGTCGATTTTCTCTGCGGCGGGAACTTTCGGCAGTCCGGGCATGGTTAGAATGTCGCCGGTCAGAACAACGATGAATCCCGCGCCTGCGGAGACCTTGACATTTTTTACCGTCACAGTAAAGTGCTCGGGCGCGCCGAGCTTTGTCGGGTCATCCGAAAAGCTGTACTGGGTCTTTGCTATGCATACGGGGCATTTGCTAAAACCGAGAGCTTCAAGCTGGGCTATCTGCTTTTTGGCATTGGGCATGACGGTTATTCCGTCGCCTCCGTAGACTTTTCTGACAACGGCTTCGATCTTCTCCTCGATCGAAAGCTCATCTTCATAGGCGAAAGTGAAATCGCCCTTTTCCTCTTCGCACAGGCGGACTACTTCGCGCGCGAGCGCTTCGCCGCCCTTGCCGCCCTCGGCCCACACGGTGGAGAGCACGGTGTTGACCCCGAGCTCGCGGCATTTTGCGATGATGAAATCTATCTCGGCGTCGGTGTCGGTCGGGAATCTGTTGACCGCAACGACGCAGGGGAGTTTATAGACATTTTTGATGTTGGAAACATGGCGCAGGAGGTTCGGTATACCTCTTTCGAGCGCGCCGATATCTTCAACCGCAAGCTCCTTTTTGTCGAGCCCGCCGTGCATCTTGAGCGCGCGGACAGTGGCAACAACGACCACCGCGTTGGGCGCAAGTCCCGCCATGCGGCACTTTATATCGAGGAACTTTTCGGCACCGAGATCCGCGCCGAATCCCGCTTCGGTGACGGTGTAGTCGCCCATCTTGAGCGCCATCTTAGTTGCCATGACGGAGTTGCAGCCGTGCGCTATGTTCGCAAACGGTCCGCCGTGGACGAACGCAGGCGTGCCCTCAAGGGTCTGGACAAGGTTGGGCTTCAAAGCGTCTTTCAAAAGCGCGGTCATCGCGCCGGCCGCCTTGAGCTCGCCGCAGGTCACGGGCTTGTCGTCATAGGTGTAGCCGACGATCATGCGCGAGAGCCTCGCTTTGAGGTCGGTTATCGAGCTTGAAAGACAGAGTACAGCCATTATCTCGCTCGCGACGGTTATGTCGAATCCGTCCTCGCGGGGCATACCGTTCGCCTTGCCGCCCATGCCGTCGACGATAAATCGAAGCTGGCGGTCGTTCATGTCAACGCAGCGTTTCCATGTTATCTTGCGGACATCTATGCCCAGGGCGTTGCCCTGCTGAATGTGATTGTCGAGCATCGCGGCAAGCAGGTTGTTCGCCGCGCCTATCGCGTGGAAGTCGCCGGTGAAGTGGAGATTGATGTCCTCCATGGGAACCACCTGCGCATATCCGCCGCCGGCGGCTCCGCCCTTGACTCCGAAAACCGGGCCGAGGCTCGGCTCGCGCAGGGCGACCGTGACATCCTTGCCTATCCGGCGCAGCCCGTCTGCGAGGCCTATCGTCGTCGTGGTCTTGCCCTCGCCCGCAGGGGTCGGGGTTATGGCGGTGACAAGAATCAGCTTTCCGTTTTCCCGCTTCGTCTCCGAGAGCAGGGACAGGTCTATTTTCGCCTTGTAGTTTCCGTATTGCTCGATGTACTTTTCGTCAACATGGGCGCGCTTTGCGATAACGCCGATGTGCTCGGGTTTGCAGCGCTGCGCAATTTCAATGTCGGATAAATAGGCCATGCTCCATTCTCCTTGTCATCATTTAAAATATTTAACAGCCGCTTCAAACATACGAATATTATAATCTCCCGGGACATTTTTGTAAAGACCTTTTCCGATTCTTTCGCTGTGTCCCATTTTTCCGAAGACTCTGCCGTCGGGCGATGTGATGCCCTCGATAGCGCAGACGGAATCGTTGGGGTTGAAGTGTATATCATTTGAAGCGTTGCCGTCAAGATCAACATACTGCGTGGCTATCTGTCCGTTCGCGGCGAGCTTGGCTATGAGCTCGTCGCTTGCGAGGAAACGGCCCTCGCCGTGCGAGATCGGCACGGAATATATGTCGCCGACCTGAGTCAGCGCGAGCCACGGCGATTTGTTCGAAGAAATGCGGGTGCGCACTATTCGCGACTGGTGGCGCGCGATGGTGTTGAAGGTGAGCGTCGGGCAATTTTCGTCCGTGTCGATTATCTTGCCGTAGGGGACGAGTCCGAGCTTTATCAGCGCCTGGAAGCCGTTGCAGATTCCGCACATGAGTCCGTCCCTGTTTTCGAGCAGGTCGGTGACGCCCTCTTTTATCGCGGCGTTTCTGAAGAATGCCGTGATGAACTTTCCGCTGCCGTCCGGCTCGTCGCCGCCGGAGAAGCCGCCGGGGATAAATATCATCTGCGAGGAGCGAAGCTCGTCCGCGAATTTTTCGACGCTGCGGCTGATGCCGTCCGCGCTGAGGTTGTTTATAACAATTATCTCCGGCTCTGCGCCCGCGTCGCGGACTGCCTTTGCGCTGTCGTATTCGCAGTTCGTGCCGGGGAACGCCGGAATGAGCACGCGCGGCTTTGCAACTTTTATCGCGGGAGCTTTGCGCTCAACAGTTTCATATGAGAAGTTCTCAGCACCCTTGCCTGCGTTTTTGATATTGCAGCTGTAGACGCTTTCGAGCTTGTTCTCGTATATTCCGAGAAGCTTTGAGAGCGCGATGCTCTCGCCGTTAAGGCTGATGCAGCCGCTGTCGTTTGTGTGACCGAGAAGCGTGCCGACTTCCTCTGCGCCGTCCGCAAGCTCGAGAATGAAGCCCGCGTAGCTGAGTCCGAATATCTTTTCGAGCGTGATATCTTTGCTGTATTCAAAGCCGATGCCGTTGCCGAACGCCATCTTCATGACCGCCTCCGCTATGCCGCCCATGCCGGGGGTGTAGCAGGCAACCGCCTTGCCCGAGCGAAGAAGCCCGGTAACTTGGGAGAACACATCTATTAGCGAGTCGGTCTTCGGCAGACCGTTTTCGTTTTTCTCCGGCGCGATGAAAACAACCTTGTGACCCGCCGATTTGAACTCTGGCGAGACTATTGAAGAGGTCTTTTCCGTTGTCACGGCGAACGAGACGAGGGTGGGCGGAACGTCGAGATCCTCAAACGAGCCGCTCATCGAGTCCTTGCCGCCTATCGAGCCGATACCGAGCTCCATCTGCGCCTTGAACGCACCGAGGAGCGCCGCCAAAGGCTGACCCCAGCGCTTGCCGTCTCTGCCGGGGCGCTCGAAATATTCCTGGAATGTGAGATAAACATCTTTGAACTCTGCGCCCGAGGCGATGAGCTTGCAGACCGATTCTATAACCGCGAGATATGCGCCGTGATAGGGGCTCTGTTCGGTTATAAACGGATTGTAGCCGAACGCCATGAGCGAGCAGTCTTCGGTGTGCTTCTTCTCGACGGATATCTTCTGCACCATCGCCTGAATGGGAGTCAGCTGATTCTTGCCGCCGAACGGCATGAGTACCGTGCCCGCGCCTATCGTTGAGTCGAAACGTTCGGAAAGGCCGCGCTTTGAGCAGATGTTGAGGTCGGAAGCCAAAGCGGAGTAGTTATCCTTAAACGAGCCGGAGATTTCCTTCTCTTTGAGTGCGGGAGCCTCGGGGGTGATGTCTATATGCTTGTCGGCACCGTTGGAATTCAAAAATTCGCGGCTGATATCAACAATTTTATTGCCGTTCCAGTTCATGACGAGTCTCGGGTCAGCCTGAACTTTCGCCACAGGCACTGCCTGGAGATTTTCTTTATTAGCCAGCGCGAGGAAAGCGTCAACATTGTGCGGCTCGACAACGACCGCCATGCGCTCCTGGCTCTCGCTTATCGCAAGCTCCGTGCCGTCGAGACCCTCGTATTTTTTCGGCACTGCGTTGAGGTCTATCTCAAGTCCGTCCGCAAGCTCGCCTATAGCAACCGATACGCCGCCCGCGCCGAAGTCGTTGCAGCGCTTTATCATCAGGCAGGCTTCTTTATTTCTGAAGAGCCTCTGGAGCTTTCGCTCCTCGGGGGCGTTGCCCTTCTGAACCTCCGCGCCGCAGCTCTCGAGCGATTCAACCGTGTGGGACTTCGAAGAGCCCGTCGCTCCGCCGCAGCCGTCGCGTCCGGTCGAGCCGCCGAGCAGGATAACAATATCTCCGGGAGCGGGAACTTCGCGGCGCACATTCTCTGCGGGCGTTGCCGCTATTACTGCGCCGATTTCCATTCTCTTGGCGGCGTAGCCGGGATGATATATCTCGTCGACTATGCCGGTGGCAAGGCCTATCTGATTGCCGTATGACGAATAGCCCGCCGCCGCAGTCGTGACTATTTTCCTCTGCGGAAGCTTGCCCTTTATCGTCTCGTCAATGGGCTTTAGCGGGTCGGCCGCGCCCGTTACGCGCATAGCGCCGTAGACATAAGAACGCCCCGAGAGCGGGTCGCGGATAGCACCGCCTATGCAGGTCGCCGCGCCGCCGAAAGGCTCGATTTCAGTCGGGTGGTTGTGCGTCTCGTTTTTAAAGAGCAGAAGCCACGGCTCGGTGACACCGTCGACCTCGACATCTATTTTTACCGTGCAGGCATTTATCTCCTCGGATTCATCGAGGCGGTCGAGCTTGCCGTGCTTCTTGAGATATTTGACCGCTATAGTCGCAAGATCCATAAGGCATATCGGCTTTGTGCGGTCTAATTCTTTTCTGACCGCAAGATATTCGTCGTAGGCCTTTTGCAGAAGCTCGTCCTCAAACTTCACGCTGTCTATGACAGTAAGGAAAGTAGTGTGGCGACAGTGATCCGACCAGTAGGTGTCGATCATGCGAATTTCTGTTATCGTCGGGTCGCGGTGCTCGGATTTGAAATAATCCCGGCAGAACGCAATGTCGTCCGCGTCCATGGCAAGACCGTATTTTTTGACGAAGTCCTCAAGCCCAGCTCTGTCGAGATTGATAAATCCGTCGAGAGTTCTGACTTCGGTCGGGATATCATATTTCACGGCGAGCGTCTCGGGCTTTTCAAGGCTTGCCTCGCGCGCCTCAACGGGGTTGATGACATATTTCTTTATCTTCTGAGCGTCGGCGTCGGTTATGTCGCCGATGAGGATGTATATTTTCGCCGTGCGTATCAGCGGGCGCTCGCCCTGCGAGATTATCTGGATGCACTGAGCCGCCGAGTCGGCGCGCTGATCGAACTGACCGGGCAGGAATTCGACGGCAAAGCACTTGCCGTTTATCTCGATGCTGTCCGACACAATGTCGAGCTGAGGCTCGGAGAACACGGTGCGCTTCGCATAATCGAAGAGCTCGGGCGTGATGTTTTCCGCATCGTAGCGGTTGATAACGCGCACATCGGTGAGATTCTTGATTCCGAGCAGGTCTCTTGCCTCGCCGAGCAGGGCTTTAGCCTCCTGAGCGAGCTCTTTTTTCTTTTCGACGAATACTCTGTATACCATTTATTTTTCCTCCCTTGCGGCGAGCGCTTTCGCGCCGATGTCGTGCCTGTAGAAGGCGTTTTCAAAATGAATTTTTTCTGCCTTTTTGTATGCCGAGGCTATTGCCTCCCGAAGCGTATCTTCGACCGCCGTCACGCCGAGAACTCTGCCGCCGCTTGTTATGAGCTTGCCGTTTTTCTCGGCGGCACCCGCGACATATACGCTGTCCCGAATCTCGTCCGGGATATCTATTTCATAGCCCTTTTCGTATGCGACGGGATAGCCTTTTGACGCCATGACCACGCAGCAGGCGTTCCCGCTTGAAAATTCAACGGGAGTTTCCGAGAGTGAGCCGTTTGTCACCGCCTGCATAACGGTGAGCAGATCGCTTTTGAGCAAGGGGAGCACGACCTGCGTCTCCGGGTCGCCGAAGCGGCAGTTGTATTCGATGACCTTCGGGCCGCTTTCCGTGAGCATGAGCCCGAAATAAAGGCAGCCCTTGAAGGTTCTGCCCTCCGCGTTCATCGCGTTTACCGTGGGCAGGAATATCTCCTTCATGCATCTGTCGGCGATCTCTTTCGTGTAATACGGATTCGGAGCAACGGTGCCCATGCCGCCGGTGTTGAGACCTTTGTCGTTGTCGAGTGCGCGTTTGTGATCCATCGACGATATCATGGGGACTACGGTCTTGCCGTCCGTGAACGAGAGTACCGACACCTCGGGACCCGTCAGAAATTCTTCGATAACGATGCTGTCTCCGCTCTTGCCGAATTTCTTGTCACGCATGATTTCAACGACCGCTTCTTTCGCCTCATCGCGCGTCGCGGCGATTATAACGCCCTTGCCGAGCGCGAGACCGTCCGCCTTTATGACTGTAGGCACGGGTGCGGAGTCGAGATAGGCGAGCGCGTCCTCCGCGCTGTCAAAAACTTCGTACTGTGCGGTGGGTATGCCGTATTTTTTCATCAGGTTCTTTGAAAAAACCTTGCTGCCCTCGATTATCGCGGCGTTTTTGCGCGGACCGAAGCAGGGAATGCCGAGGCTTTCGAGCCTGTCAACGCAGCCGAGCACGAGCGGATCGTCCGGCGTGACAACGGCGTAGTCTATCTGATTGTTCTTTGCAAATTCCGCGATGCCGTCAATATCCGTAGCGCCTATGTTGACACATTCGGCGTCCGCGGCGATGCCGCCGTTTCCGGGCAGGGCGTATATTTTTTTAACTTCGCTGTTCTCTCTGAGCTTTTTTATAACGGCGTGCTCTCTTCCGCCGGAACCTACTACAAGAATGTTCATTTTGAGTCCTCCGTCAATGGTGGAACAGGCGCATGCCGGTGAATGCCATGACCATGCCGTATTTGTCGCAGCACTCTATCACAAGGTCGTCGCGGATGGAGCCGCCGGGCTCTGCGATATATTTTACTCCGCTGCGCTTTGCTCTTTCGATGTTGTCGCTGAACGGGAAGAACGCGTCCGAGCCGAGCGATACGCCGTCTATAGAAGCGAGATATTCTTTTATCTCCCCGTCGGTCAGCGGCTCGGGGCGGGAGGTGAAATATTTCTGCCAGTTGCCCTCGGCGCAGACATCTTCTTCGTTTCTGTTGATGTAGCCGTCAATGACATTGTCCCTGTCGGGGCGGCCTATCGAATCCTTAAACGGGAGGTTCAGGACTTTTTCGTGCTGGCGCAGGAACCAGGTGTCTGCCTTTGTGCCTGCGAGGCGGGTGCAGTGTATTCTCGACTGCTGACCCGCGCCGACGCCGATAGCCTGCCCGTCAACTGCGTAGCACACAGAGTTTGACTGCGTGTATTTAAGTGTGATGAGCGAGATTATGAGGTCGCGCGCCGCGCTGTCGGGGAGATTTTTGTTTTCGGTGACTATATTAGAGAGCAGCTCTCTGTTTATCTTGAAATTGTTTCTGCCCTGTTCAAAGGTTATGCCGTAGACCTGCTTGCGCTCTGTCTCTTCGGGAACATAATTTGGGTCGATTTTCACTATATTGTAGTTGCCCTTGCGCTTGGACTTGAGAATTTTGAGCGCCTCGGGCTCATATCCTGGGGCGATGATGCCGTCGGAAACTTCGCGCTTTATCATCTTCGCGGTAGTAACATCGCAGACATCGGAGAGGGCTACCCAGTCGCCGAACGAGCACATTCTGTCCGTGCCGCGTGCGCGAGCATAGGCGCAGGCAAGCGGGGAGTCGTCAAGGCCCTCTATGTCGTCAACAAAGCAGGCTTTTTTGAGCTTGTCGGAGAGCGGAATGCCGACCGCCGCCGAGGTGGGGCTGACATGCTTAAAAGAAGTGACCGCCGGGAGATCGAGAGCCTCTTTGAGCTCCTTGACGAGCTGCCAGGAGTTGAAAGCGTCGAGAAAGTTTATGTATCCGGGTCTGCCGCAGAGGATCTCTATGGGCAGTTCGCTGCCGTCCGCCATATAGATGCGCGAGGGTTTCTGGTTGGGGTTGCAGCCGTATTTGAGCTCGAATTCTTTCATTTTTATTCTCCTTTTCAAGCGTTCTTGTTTATGAGTCTGCTGTCTTCCGCACCGGTCACGAGATCGGTGTATCTGACATAGAGCGAGATTTTGTTGTCTGCATCGAGTGCGTTCCAAAGCGATGAGGTGAACTCGTCGATATCGTTCGGGATAGCGACTCTCTCCGGCTCGCCCTGAAAGGTGGGAATGGGGTTGCCGTCGCAGACATAGGTGTGGATGAAATGACCGAGACCTGCGAGCGGGGAATAAGAGAATGCGTATCTGTTGCACGCACTGCCCGCGGCGTCTGCGCTCTTGAGAATACTCATCTCATATGTGAAATCTTTGTTTTCAAATGTCAGCATGCCGCTGATTCTGGGGGTGAAGTTTGGCGCGTCCGGCTCAAACTCGCGGGTCTCAAGCGCGCTCTTGAACGAACCGCCTGATTTCAGCGCGGCGTTTATTGTATCTGTCTGATCGCCGTTTGTGACGATTATCTTGTTTTCGTAATTTCTGACTGCGGAGTAAATAATGAGACTCGGATCTTCTACTTTTGAAGCGTCGAACGGCTCGGTATAGAGCACTCCGCCGCGCTCGGTGAATATGCGGTTGCGGCTGTTTGCCGAGCGACCCATGATGAAATATGCGGTGCACGCCTTTGTGCCGTCGGCGCTCTTGCCGATGACGATGCCTCTTCCTACGTAGGAGTTGCCCTCGATGAGATTTGCTATGTCGTTTATTTTATAGATATCCATTATTTTTCCTCCGCTTTTTTTCGGACTATCTCGTCCGATATTTTTTCGGCTGCCGCCGGGAGAATCTTCCATTCGGCGAGCCGCATGACTCTTTTCTGGAGCGTTTCGGGCGTGTCGCCGTCCCTGACTTTGACCGCCTTCTGCATGATTATTTCGCCGCCGTCGGGTATCTCGTTGACGAAATGAACCGTTGCGCCCGTCACTTTGACTCCTTTTTTCAGCGCCGCTTCGTGGACTCGCAGCCCGTAGAAGCCCTCGCCGCAGAACGACGGGATGAGCGACGGGTGGACATTTATTATCCTGCGCTCGTATCTGCGCGTGAAGTCCGCGCTCAGTATGCTCATGTAGCCCGCGAGGACTATCAGGTCTATATTATTTTCTTCGAGTATTTCAATTATTTTTTCTTCAACGGCCGCCTGACTGCCGAATTCTTTCTTGCTGACCGTGACGCTCTTGATTCCCGCTTTCGCCGCGCGTTCGAGCGCGTAGGCGTTCGGGTTGCTCGAAACGACCAGCTTTATCTCGCCGTGCTCGATTATTCCGCTTTTCTGCGCGTCGATAAGAGCCTGGAGATTCGTTCCGCCGCCGGAGACAAAAACGGCGATTTCAGCTTTGTTTGCTTTCATTTTTTCTCCCCTCCGATAAGAGTCAGCGCCGGCAGGAGCATTCCGCCGAGCGAGTTGCCGATAACAACAGCGAGCATGAACAGCGCGGCACTCAACGAGAAGATGCCCGATACGCCGAAATAGAACATGTCGGCTATCGAATGTTCAAATCCGCTTAGAATAAACACCGGCACGCAGAAGAGAATACCCAAAACGGTGTTCTTCTCTTTGTATGTGCTTACCGCGAGATACATCAGTATTCCGCAGAAAAACGCGCGGACAAGAGTCTGCCAAAACGCTTGGGTGAGCTTGCCGGAGCAGATTGCAGCCGCCGTCTCGCCGAGCTGCGGCATGGAGCCCCGCACGAGCATGCCGAGAAGAAATGTCGTTATAAGATTGCCGATGAGTATAACCGCAAGAGCGGCAAAATCACTCTTCTTGTGGCTCTCAATTATATATCCGACCCTGCCGGTGTAGAGCGCGTAGCCCTTGAGGCAGATGCAGAGCAGAGCCACCGAAAACAGCACCGCGCCGACATATCTGTTCTCACAAGCGAGAAATACACAGCCGCCGATGGAAATCAACACACCCGCGCAGACAGAACTCAGAAAGTTTTTCAGCATATCTCGATTTTCTCCGCAGACGAGACTATCTCGCCTATGATATAGGGCTCTTCGCCCGAGGCTTTAAGAATGCTGAGCGCCTCGTCGGCATCGTCCTTTGAAACGACTATGCTCATGCCGACACCCATGTTGAATGTGTTGAACATATCGCGCTCGCAGATGTTTCCCGCCTTTGCGATGAGATCAAATATCGGCAGAACTTTTACCGCCGAGCGGTCTATCTTCGCGCCGAGCGAGTCGGGGATGCTTCTCGGAATGTTTTCATAGAAGCCGCCGCCCGTGATGTGGGATATGCCCTTGACTTTTATCTTTTCGAGCAGGGCGAGAACGGGCTTTACATATATCTTTGTCGGCGTGAGCAGAGTCTCGCCGATGCTCTTGCCGCCGAGCTCGTCAACGGGGAGGGTGAGATTGCGGTTTTCAACATCAAAAACTTTTCTCACGAGCGAGAAGCCGTTTGAATGAACGCCGCTCGAGGGGAGCGCGATTATAACATCGCCGGGGGTCATTGTTTTATTGTCAATAATTCTGTCCTTGTCGACAACGCCCGTGCAGTAGCCCGCGAGGTCGTATTCGTCTATCGGATAAAATCCGGGCATCTCGGCGGTCTCGCCGCCGATGAGCGCCGCGCCCGACTGAACGCAGCCCTCGCAGACGCCGCTGACGATATCGGCTATCCTCTCGGGATAGTTCTTGCCGCAGGCTATGTAATCGAGGAAGAACAGGGGCTTTGCGCCGCAGCAAATTATGTCGTTGACGCACATTGCCACGCAGTCGATGCCGACGGTGTCGTGTTTGTCCATGAGAAAGGCTATCTTGAGCTTCGTGCCGACTCCGTCGGTACCGCTGACGAGCACGGGCTTTGATATGCCCGTCAGGTCGAGCTCGAACAGACCGCCGAAGCCGCCTACATCCGAGCATACGCCCGAGGTGAGCGTGCGCGCGATGTGCTTTTTCATAAGCTCCACTGCCTTGTATCCTGCGGTTATGTCAACGCCCGCGTCGGCGTATACATCGGACTTTGATATCTCGTTCATATTTTAAACCTCCGAGTTGAGTTCTGCCGAAACGGCAGTGTCCTTTTCGAGGACGGCCTTTGCGTCGTCGGCGCGTTTATCTTCAAGCTTTTTTGCAAGCTCCGGCTCGCTCAGCGCGAGTATCTGAGCCGAAAGCAAAGCGGCATTGGCTCCTCCGTTTATCGCAACAGTCGCAACGGGTATGCCGGAGGGCATCTGTACTGTTGAAAGGAGGGCGTCAATGCCGTCGAGAGTATTGGATTTGCAGGGAATGCCGATAACGGGCAGGGTGGTGTTCGCCGCAATGGCTCCGGCGAGATGTGCTGCCATGCCTGCTGCGGCTATAATGACCCCGAAGCCGTTTTCCTTTGCCGAGCGGGCAAAAGCCATGGCCTCGTCGGGCGTTCTGTGTGCCGAATAGACGTGCGCTTCAAACGGGATGCCGAGCGCGCGCAGGGTGTCTGTCGCTTTTCTGATGACGGGCAGGTCGCTGTCGCTGCCCATTACTATACCGACTTTCTTCATTTCATACCTCCTGAAAAAATCAAAAAGGGCACACTCCGAGAATGTATCTCAGGTGTGCCCAGACGGTCGGCTGAAAAAGAGTTTTTCTGTTCCCTTGCAGTGCTCTGCAATAATCCGTCAGTCGCAGAAAACTCATCTGTATTGTACCTAAAGTATACCAAATACAAGACCTTTCAGTCAAGGCGCAGAGGAGAACTTTTTTACTTTCGCTCTTTGTCACAATAAATGCATCTGCACGCGCCGCCGTTTGCGTCAAAAGTCTTAAAAATGCTTCTGACATCCGGCTCGCATACGCTGATGCAGGCGGGGTTGTCGCAACGGTATTTGTCGTATACATACTGCGGCTCCTCCGCCTTTTCGGGCTGAACCTCATTTGGTATGAGCCCGAGCAGCTTCATTATCAGCGCCATGCGCATGAACTTGCCGCACCGAGTCTGCTCAAAATACTTGGCGCGCGGGTCGGAGTCCACCTCCGGCGATATCTCGTTGACTCGCGGCAGTGGGTGCAGCACGCACATGTCGCTCTTTGCAAGGCTCATCTTCTCCTTGTCGAGGACATATATGCCGTTGAGACGCTGATACTCCGCATCGTCCGTGAAACGCTCGCGCTGGATGCGGGTCATATAGAGTATGTCGAGCTTCGGCATCGCCTCTTCAAGCGAGCGGCACTCCTCGTATCGAAGCCCGCTTCCCTCGAGATAGTCGTCAATAACGAACTGCGGCAGGCGCAGCTCCTCGGGGGAGATGAGCACGAACTTTACATTCTTGTATCTCGTCATCGCGGCTATGAGCGAGTGGACGGTTCTGCCGTATTTCAGGTCGCCGCAGAGTCCTATTGTAAGATTGTCAAACGTACCCTTTTCGTGGTGAATGGTTAGCAGGTCGGCGAGCGTCTGCGTGGGATGAAAATGCCCGCCGTCGCCGGCATTTATCAGCGGCACCGCCGTGTGCATGGATGCAACTACCGGCGCGCCCTCTTTCGGGTGGCGCATGGCGATTATATCCGCGTAGCCGTTGACTACCTCTATCGTGTCGGCAATCGTCTCGCCTTTGACGGCGGAGCTTGAGTCCGCGCCGGAGAAGCCTATCACCTGACCGCCAAGCGAGAGCATCGCGCTCTCGAAGCTGAGTCTTGTGCGCGTCGAGGGCTCAAAGAACAGCGTGGCGAGAATTTTGTGACGGCAGACCTCGTTGTATTTTTCTGGCTGCGCCATGATGTCATCGGCGACGGCTATCAGCTGGTCGATCTCCTCGGCGGAGAGGTCGAGGATGTTTATTATGCTCCTCATTTTGCACCACCGATCCAGCTCTCGTCCGAGGGGTTGTTGCGGAAAGCTATAAGTCTGTTTACATCCTCGGGCTTTATATATCCCTCCTGAGCCGCGACTTCGGAGAGCACGTCGAGGTTAGTCAGGCTCACATTCTTGACATTCGCCGCGGCGAGTCTCTCAAGACCCTTTTTCATTCCGTAGGTGAAGATGCTGACTATTCCGAGCACCTCTGCGTCCGCTTCGCGCAGAGCGTCAACGACTTCGATAACGCTGCCGCCCGTCGAGATAAGATCTTCGACCACGACGACTTTCTGACACTTTTCGAGCTTGCCCTCGATGCGGTTCTGCCTGCCGTGATCCTTGTTGCCGGAGCGGACATAGCCCATGGGAAGTCCCATGAGATGCGCGGTTATCGCGGCGTGGGCGATGCCGGCGGTCGAAGTGCCCATGAGAACTTCAGCCTCCGGATAGTTTTCTTCGATGAGCTCCTTGAGCCCGGTTTCAACATCCGTGCGAACCTCGGGCGCGGTGAGCGTCAGGCGGTTGTCGCAGTAGACGGGGCTCTTTATTCCGCTCGCCCATGTAAAGGGCTTGTCGGGGCTCAGAAACACTGCCTGTATTTTAAGAAGATCTTTTGCGATTTTTCTGCTTGTCTCAGTCATTTTCTTTTCTCCTTCAGTCAACAAATTCTTTTATGCATCTCTCGTATGCCGCAACGGGGTCGGGCGCTGCGGTTATCGGTCTGCCGACGACGATGTAGTCGGAGCCGATTTTCTTCGCCTGCTCGGGCGTCATGACTCGCTTTTGGTCGCCTATGTCGCCGTCCGCAAAGCGTACGCCGGGAGTGACGGTCAAAAACTTTTCGCCGCATATGTCGTGGACTTTCTGCGCCTCGAGCGGGGAGCAGACAACGCCGTCAAGTCCTGCGTTCTTCGCGGTCTCGGCGTAGTGCATGACAACTTTGTCTATAGGCTCTTTTATCAGAAGATCGCGCTCCATCGCCTCCTGATCGGTGGAGGTGAGCTGCGTTACGGCGATCAGCAGGGGGCGCGTGCCGTCCGGGCGGGTCAGCCCTTCGAGAGCCGCCTCCATCATGCGCGATGTGCCCGCGGCGTGGAGGTTGCACATATCGACATCGAGCCGCGAGAGCACAGCCATGCTCTTTTTAACCGTGTTCGGGATATCGTGAAGCTTGAGGTCGAGGAATATCTTGTGTCCACGCGCCTTTATCTCGCGCACTATCTGCGGCCCCTCGGCGTAGAACAGCTCCATGCCGATCTTGACGAACGGCTTTCTGCCCTCGAATTTGTCGAGAAAGTTCAGCGCGGTTTCTTTGTCTGCAAAGTCGCAGGCGATTATCACATCTTTACCCATTGTGTGCTCCTCCTATGATGTCCTTGAGTTTGTTTATATTATACTTGTCCGCAGCCGCGGGCAGGGCTTCGACTGTTTTTTTGCATATGAACGGGTCAACGAGATTTGCGGCGCCGATTTCGACCGCCGTCGCCCCGGCGAGCATCATTTCTATAACATCCTCGGCGGACGATACGCCGCCCATGCCGACTACCGGGATATTGACCGCCGACGAGACCTGATATACCATTCTGAGCGCCACGGGGAATATCGCGCTGCCGGAGAAGCCGCCCATTGTGTTCGCTATCACGGGCTTTTTTGTTCGCAGGTCTATCCTCATGCCGAGCAGGGTGTTTATCAGGCTGATTCCGTCCGCCCCCGCGTCCTCGCAGGCTTTCGCAATGCTAACAATGTCTGTGACATTGGGCGAGAGCTTTATGATAACCGGCTTTTTCGTGACCGCCTTGACGGCTCTGGTGACCTCTGCCGCCGCCTTTGGATCCGTGCCGAAGCTCATTCCGCCGCCGTGAACGTTCGGGCAGCTGACATTGACTTCGAGCCAGCCGACCTGCTCCTGACTGTCGAGCCTTTCGCAGGTGTAGGCGTATTCGTCAACGGAAAAGCCGCTGACATTCGCCATGACTTTTTTGTTAAAGCATTTCTTGAGCCTCGGGAGCTCCTCGCTTATAACCTTGTCCACTCCGGGATTCTGGAGCCCGACGGCGTTTATCATGCCGGCGGTGCACTCCGCTATTCTCGGCGTGGGATTGCCGAAGCGCGGCTCTTTCGTCGTGCCCTTGAACGAAAAAGTTCCGAGGCAGTTTATGTCATAGAGCTCCGCAAACTCGTAGCCGTAGCCGAAGGTGCCGGACGCCGGGATAACGGGATTGTCAAGCTCCTCGCCGCATAAATTCACGCTCAGTCTGCCCATATTATCTCCTCGCTTTCCATTACGGGACCTTCCTTGCAGATCCGCTTGTTGCCCGTGAGCGTCTTGCAGGAGCAGCCCATGCACGCGCCGAATCCGCATCCCATGCGCTCCTCGAAGCTGTATTGCCCGGGAGTTTTCATCATTTTATGCATTGCGCGGAACATCGGCTCGGGTCCGCAGGTGTAGAAAAATGTGTATTGTATATTTTTTATCACATCCGTGACAAAGCCCTTTGTGCCGTAAGTGCCGTCGGCGGTCGCAATGTGTACATCCGCGCCGAGCGCACGAAATTCGTCCTCATAGAACACGTCGTCTTTTGAGTTGAAGCCGAGCACGACAGTGACTTTTTTGCCCTCGGCAACGAGCTTTTTGCAGAGCATATACATCGGCGGAACTCCGACTCCGCCGCCGACGAGCAGGGGACTGCCGCCGCTCTTTTTTGTGTTGTATCCGTTGCCGAGTCCCGTCAGCAGATTGAGGCTTTCGCCTGCCGCCACACGGCTCATCTGCTCTGTACCGTGGCCGACGATTTTATATATCAGCGTCAGATTTTCTCCGACGCAGTCGCAGACCGATATCGGGCGGCGCAGGAAAAATCCGTCAAGCTTTATGTTCACGAACTGTCCCGGCGCGGTTATTGCCGAGGTGTCGCCCGAAAGAGTCATTTTAAATATGTCGCGCGCGATTTTTTCGTTTGAAGTTATCCTGAAAATACCCTGCTTCATGCTCTCGCCTCCGCCTTGTAAACTACTTTTTCATTATGCACCGTCAGCAGGCATCTGCCGAATACCTCGCGCCCCGCGAACGGTGTGGCGCGCCCCATCGAAAGAAAATTTTCCGGGTCTATTTTATACGCTTCGCTTATATCAAACACCGCGAAGTCATTATTTGTGTCTATCCCGAAGCGCTCTTTCGGCTTGAAACTCATCAGCTCAATGAGCCTGTCGAGCGTTATTATATTTTTCATCACAAGTTCCGTATAGAGCACCGGGAACGCCGTTTCGAGCCCGACAACGCCCATGAGGCTCTTTTCGAGCCCGCGCCCTTTTTCTTCTGCGCTGTGCGGCGCGTGGTCGGTCGCTATCATGTCTATCGTGCCGTCCTTTATGCCCTCTATAAGAGCTTCTTTGTCCTCGCGGCTTCTCAGCGGCGGGTTCATCTTGAATCGCCCGTCCTCCTGCATGTCCTCGTCGCAGAGCACAAGATAATGCGGCGCGGTCTCGCAGGTCACATCGACTCCACGCGCCTTCGACTGCCTTATCAGCTCGACGCTCTCCTTTGTCGAGATGTGGCAGACGTGATATGCGCAGCCAGTCTCCTCCGCAAGGCGCAGGTCGCGCTCGATTTGCTTGTATTCGCTCGCGCTCGAGATGCCCCTGTGTCCGTGCGCTTTTGCGTATTCGCCGTCGTGGATATATCCGCCGAAGAGCAGGGAGTTGTCCTCGCAGTGGGCGGCGATTATCTTGCCGAGACGCTTGGCGGCGGTCATCGCCTCTCGCATCATTTCGTCGTTCTGCACGCCTTTTCCGTCGTCGGAGAACGCGCAGACCTTGTCGGATATAGCTTCCATGTCCGCGAGCCTTTCACCCTTTTCGCCGACGGTTATCGCGCCGTAGGGCAGAACTTTTATTGCTGCGCCGCGCTTTATCGCGTCCAGCTGAACTTGCAGATGCTCCGCACTGTCCGGCACGGGGTCGAGGTTCGGCATCGTGCAGACCGCCGTGTATCCTCCGTGCGCCGCGGCGGCAGAGCCGGAAGCAATGGTTTCTTTATAAGAAAAACCCGGCTCTCTGAAATGCACATGAACATCACAAAGACCGGGGACAATAATATAATTTTCAACAGCGGACAAAAGACCTCCGTCGGCAACGAACTTTTCCGCAAAGGCTCTTATTTTTTCGTATCTGCAAGCGAAGTCGTGCGTCATTTTTGCGTCTCCTTTAAAAATATAAAAGAAAAAGTCCTGCTGCCGCAAGACTGTGTATGCAAAGAACGCCGGAACATCAACGCCGACTATCCGTATTCATCACCAATCTTGCCGGCATCTCTGTACCGCTTAAAAATTGATTTGTTTTATTATACCAACAGCCGCCCGCTTTGTCAAGATGTCTGTTATAAATGAAGCAATTGTAAATTATTTTCGTTATGACATAAAAGCATTGACTTCGCGCCTATAATACATATATAATGGATAGAAAGCGGCAATCAGACGCTTAAAAAGGGAGGAGAAATTCAAAAATGAAATGGAACATCATCACTGATTCAAGCTGTGATATGTTCGGCTTCGAGAAGGAGCATGAGAATATCGTGTTTTCTTCCGTGCCGTTCACTATCAGCGTAGGAGACGAAAACTTTGTTGACGACCGCAACCTCGATGTTGACGGAATGATCGACTCGATGGATGCCTGTGCAGAGGCGAGCCACACGGCGTGTCCGTCGCCGCATGCGTGGCAGGAGAAATTCGAGCAGGAGGGCAATGTCATTGCCATCACTATTTCGAGCAAGCTCTCCGGCAGCTACAACAGCGCGTGCGCCGCAAAAGATATGGTGCTCGAAGAGCAGCCCGATAAGAAAATCGCCGTTATCGACTCGCGCTCCGCGGGTTCGGAGCTTGTTCTGCTCGTCAAAAAAATCTGCGAGCTTATCGAGTCCGGCGCGGACTTTGAGACCGTCGTTGAAAAGGCGGCGCTTTATTCCCGCCACACCCATGTCGTCTTCGCTCTTTCGTCGTTTAATAATCTCGTCAAGAACGGCCGCATGAGCAAAATTGTCGGCTTCGTCGCTAATAAGCTCGGCTTCTGGGGCATCGGTATTGGCAGCGAGCAGGGTACGATCGAGATAAAGCAGAAGATACGCGGCAGCAAGAAAGCGCTCGACGCGATAATCGAGGATATGAAAGAGCGCGGCTACAACTGCGGCAAAGTCGTCATCAGCCATTGCCGCAACGCGGAGTTCGCCGAGAGCGTCAAGTCGGCTATCCAGTCCGTCTGGGATAAGGCGGAGGTCAAGATAGTCCACGCGCGCGGACTTTGCAGCTATTACGCCGAAAAGGGCGGGCTGATAATCGGCTTCTGATTACTTAAGTCCCTTTGTGCCGCCCCTGAAAGGGGAGACGGCGCGACCGCAGGTCGTGACGGAGGGGTTGAACTTACCGCATAATAAAAAGGACTGCTCATCCGGGCAGTCCTTTTAGTATGTATCTTATTCTGCGCTTTTATCTTCGGGCAGGTCGCTCGTGCAGTGCGGGCACTTGACTGCATCGATCGGAATCTCAGTGCAGCAGAACGGACAGACTTTCGTGGTCGCGGGAGCGGGCTCTTCGACTTTTTCGTGGATGAGCTTCGATTTTGCCGTCGCCATGAGCTTTATGACGAGAAAAATTGCGAGCGCGATTATCAGAAAATCGAGGATAGTCTGAATGAAGTTGCCATAGTTGAGCGTGGCGTATCCTGCCTCGGCAGCGAGGGCGGGAGTTGTGTACTTCGCGGGGTCAAATCCCGTGCGGTCGCCGAGAACGACGAACATATCCTTGAGGCTGCCGCCGCCTGTTATCAGACCGACGAGCGGCATGATGAGGTCGGAGACGAGCGAAGTGACTATCTTGCCGAACGCGCCGCCGACTACAACGCCGACTGCCATGTCAACGACATTTCCCTTTGAGATAAAAGCCTTGAATTCTTCAACGAGCTTGATCTTTTTCATCTTTATACACCCCTGTATAATTTATATACCTTTATTATATATACGCTGCTTGCCCACGGCAAGAGTTTTTTGAAATTTTGGGAGGAGCTATGGCAGAAATATTTTATCATACCTTTGACCCTGTCTATGACAATCATTCGCGCGTGCTGATACTCGGTTCGTTCCCGTCCGTGAAGTCGCGTGAGCAGGGATTTTATTACGGACACCCGCAGAACCGCTTCTGGAAAGTGCTCTCCGCCGTGTTTTCTTCGCCCGTGCCGCAGAGCATAGATGAGAAGAAAAAACTGCTGCTTGATAACGGTGTCGCGCTCTGGGATGTCGCGCAGAGCTGCGAGATAAACGGTTCGAGCGACAGTAGCATGAAGAACGTCCGCCCGAACGATATATATACATTATTGTATACTACCGGCATCGACCGCGTTTTTGCAAACGGCAAGACCGCTGCGCGGCTCTACGAAAGATTCATCATGCCGCAGACGGATATCCCCATAACGGCCCTCCCGTCAACCAGCCCCGCCAACGCCGCATTCAGTCTCGATGATCTGTGCGAGCGGTGGCGGATTATCTGCACCTTGTAGGGTGCGGCGACTCGACGACCCGCTGCCGCGCAAGCGGCACAAAAGGCAGCGCAATTAACGGAAGCAATCGTTTTCCCACTTTGCCGGATTGGTTTCAATGTATTCCCATATCATTTCATAATCGTGCTCGTCGCGGATAACTCTATCAAAATATGTCCGCTGAAAGATATCCCTGCCTATCTCGGCGTTGCAGAATCGCTTGAACGCCGCGACCATACGCGGGATTTTTTCATTTGCGCGGGTTGAGGAAATATCAGTCTCATCGATGCGGATTATCATATGTATGTGATTCGGCATGATAACGAAATTATCAATATGCGCGCCCTTTACCTTTTCAAACCCGATTATATATTTCAAAATGATTTGACCCTCGTCGGTCAGATCTACTTCCGGGGCGTCGAGGTCGCCGCCCCCTACAATGTCACATAAAATTTTTGCTCTTTCGGCAATGCATATGGTTATGAAATATGCGCCGGCACTGCTGTAGTTGAAGTTTTTCAATCTGTTCGGTTTTCTGTCCGGTAACGCCATATTAATCACCTCTCCAATATATTATCATACAGAGAACAAAAATCAACCGTAATTTTTTTGCCCCATTTACAATACCATTTGTAGGGTGCGGCGACTCGACGCACCGCTGCCGCCGTCGGCGGCACAGAACGCAAGCCGGAACAAAACGAATTAAGCAGCACAAACGAAACAATAAAATTTTCAGTGACACTTGTGCGTCAAAGGGTCGTCGGGGTCGCAGACCCCTACAGGGTAGGTGCGTACAATGCAATCATGCCGATAACGCCGCGAACAAGGCGCAAACATTCTTCGCATTTTCTCAAATTCTCCGCAGTCCATTGTAGGGTGCGGCGACTCGACGCACCGCTGCCGCCGTCGGCGGCACAGAACGCAAGCTCCAAACAAAGCGAATTAAACAGCATGAATATAGCAAACGCACACTCTGTCCCCAATTTCGGACTTCAAATCGCCGCCTATTATATCTATAAAACATTTTTTTGTGCAAACTGCTAAAATGTTATTTAAAAAAATAAATCGTTTCTAATCTATATATAAAATTTTATAAAATTTGAACTTTTCTGTTGACAAACAAAAGAGGCGCGAGTAAAATAAGGTTACAGTGTAATGGTATAGGTATGCGGAGAGGTGGCCTCTTTTCGCAGAAACCGTGCCGTTGCAGTTGCGGCAGCGCCAATGACGCCGCTGCGGAAAATAAAGGGCAAGAAAATGCACCGTACGCCATGCGTACAAGCCCGGTGCAAAAATCAAAAGAAAGGTGATAATTATGAAGACAAGAAAAGTCGGCAAGATAGTGTCGCTGCTCGTCGCCATAGCGCTCGTTGCAACGATCATGATTCCTGCCGCCAGTGTCCTCGCAGATTCGTCAGAATATGCCGGGGTTACTTGGACAGAGGTCGGCGATTTTGCATCACTGAAGCAAGCGTTTGATAAGGCAAATAAGACCGGCGAGAAGACTTATATCCGTCTTACTTCGGACATAACTCTTCAGAGACCTTATTTCGCCAATGATGAAATAAACGGCGACAAAACCAACTGGGCCAAGATGTATCTCTATTCAACCACAAGAATAACAAAGATTGAAGAGAAGACGAACGATGACAGAAACTGGTCTTATGGGCCTACTAAGACAACCCATGATTTCGCATGGCTTATGTCGCAGGCGAACTCCCCGTTTAACGTCAGCGATCCCAATGCATACTTCTACAACTATACGGAGGACGAACTGAAAAACGGCTTCCTGGTTGACAAAGGAATGCAGGATTATGTCGGAATGGGCAAAAAAAGTCTTGAATTTCGTCTTGATGGATATCCGGGTGAAGACGAGAAGATAGGCTACGAATACAGCGAGCGTATGCTTGTTGTTGATGAGAATGCCGATATCACCGTCGACCTCTATGGCAAGACCATGAAGGCCAGCGACTATAATCCGTATGACAGCACGCCTGCGTACCAGATGAGCGCTATCAAGGTCAACAAGGGCGGCGCTTTGACCGTTGTGGACCTCTCCTCCGAGCAGACCGGTACTATTTCCGGCGGTACGGGCAACGTGTATTATAAGGAAACTGTTACTACGGAAAAAGACGGAGAGGGAACTAAACATGCCGCGATTTTTGATCGTGATTGGCAGGTAACTAATATTGGAAACAAAGGTACTTGGGTATTCAGCCAAGGACGTTATTGCATTTCATATAGGTCGAAGTCAACATGGGTCGAAAACGTTAAGGAATCCCGCGGCGGCGGTATCTATGTTGAAAACGGCGGCGTATTTACTCTTAAGAGCGGTAAAATAAGCGGAAACCAGGCATTTATGGAGCCCAAAAGAGGAATCTTTGCTACCGACGTTGATTCCTATGCTAAGGGCGGCGGCGTTTACGTTGAGGCCGGCGGCGTGTTCAATATGTTCGGCGGCGAGGTTTCCAAGAATGCCACTCGCTCGTTCTTCAAGGACTGGAGCACTGGCAATGACAGAATTTATCACGCTTATTCCGAAGGCGGCGGTGTTTACCTTGAGGGCTCTCAGGAAGAGACTGTAAACGGTGCTACCGTAACTGTCCCCGGCGCGGTCTTCAATATGACCGGCGGTAAGATAGCAGAAAACGCGGCGTATGCTCAGGGCGGCACCAATGCTTCCTCCAAATCTCGTGTAACGCACGCGAACGGCGCGGGCATATATGTCGGCACCGGCGCTGTCTGCAACATAAAGGGCGCCGACTCCGATTCGGCCTCCACCAATATCGAAATGATGAAGAGCTTCCCGCAGATTGTTAACAATTCCTGCGGCGGCCAGATTGTTAAGGCCTCTTATACCACAAACTCCGCCATTGAAGTTAAGGGCTGCGGTATATATAATGACGGTACAGTCAACATAAAGAATGCTCTGATTGCCTCCAACGATTTCTCCGAGGCCAGACAGTCTGACACAAAGACGGCAGTTCACATTATGCGTGACGAATACCTTCCCAAAGGCCAGAGAACGATAACCTATTCCGACGGTAAGACCGCGACTCTTCCCGGCACAGGCACAGACCTTGCGCTCTATGTTCTTGATTATTATGAAGATATCAGCACCGAGACCTACGACGGCGGACAGAAGGGTATTAAGCAGCGTCCCAAGACCTATATTACCCGTCTTGATGACAGATTTACCGATAACCTTCAGCTTGCAACCGAGGAAGTTCCTCATGGAACAAGCGGTATTTTCGGCAGCGTTATCGTTAATGATGAAATGAAGATAACCTCCGACGGCGCAGGCATTTGCGTCGGCGAAAACGGAAAGCTCGTTGTCGGTGAGCGTACATGGATTACCGATAACTATGACTTCCTCACCAACGGCCATATGGCGTTTAATTCGATCAGAAACTACAAGCGTTTCTGGGCGCAGAACAGAAAGGTCGTCGATGACAGAGTTTACAGAACCAATGATTCTGACGAAAAGGGCGCCAGCTACACTGACCCCGCAGGCGGCTGGGTATATTACGGCACTACTAACTCAAACGTAAACGACGGCTATGCCTATTCAGATACCTCCGACGACGTTTATCTTCCCGATGGAGCTGTTATATACAAGGGCGGCTCACTGTTCGAGTCCAAGATCGGCGTCAACTATTGGAATATGGTCAATGCCGACGGTTCTGCCGTTGCGGCTGAAAGAGGCCTCGGCCAGGCAGGCAGCCAGGCAGGCAACCGTGTTATTGTTGCAACGGGCAAGAACCTCGACGCCTCCTTCTGGGGTGATTCGGTAGCACAGCCCACAGCAAGAGATATCCAGTTCTTCTATGCAAACGATAATAATAAGAACTGGGAAAAAGATAACTACAGACTTCCTTCACCTCAGACGTGGAAGTACGGAGAAGAGACGGCATATCCTAAGGACCATAATACTGGCTTTGATGGTGAGCGAGTTACTGCGATATCTGCGACAAATGAAAAAATAAACAAGAACTCCAGTCCGTATGAGGGATATATAAACTATGATGTAAAATATCCTTCGGGAAAATGGTGGTACGGCTGGACAGCCGCAGCTGGACAGCAACATGGCAATTGGAATGACTGGAATGAAGAGACATACAGAATCAGCGATCCCAGTTGGACGCCCGACGATAAAACTACAAAGCTGAGTGAGTTCACTAACTCTACCGTTAACTTCCCGCAGCGCTCATATCAGCTTACTGCTGAAATGAAGACAATGAACAAGTCTTATCTCCAGGCTAAGTACATAGACTACAAGGTAGTTTATGATACCACAACCTTCGGTACCGAAGCAGATCCCGTCCTTCGTTTCGGTAAGACTGACAGAGATACACGTAATATGTATGTCACCGTCAACTTCGACGAGGCGAATAAGCACTATTACGGTCTGTCGAACCAGACTTCGTTCACCCTTAACAATTCGGTTTCGACCGGCAACTTCACAACGTCGGTCAGCCCGTTCGTGAAGGACCTTGACCAGAATCTTACCAATTCGACTTTCACCTTCTACGGTGCTAACAAGCCTAAGGGAACTATAGATATCGCAAAGGTCGTTCCGGACTATTCGGCATATGGCAAGTATGCGCAGCTCACGTATTTCCTGAACCTTTCTAACAAAGACAGAATGGCAACACAGACATCCATCTCAAAGGATTCCGGCGGCAAGGAGCTTACAGATCTTTACTTCAAGGGCTGGCAGTTCTATACCTCCTACGAGTACGGACCCGAGGTAGTCACTCTTGACAATAAGGTGAAGCGTAATACAGTCAGCCTTGACGACAGCACGCTTGATTATCGCGGATACTTTGCCGCAGATCTGAGCAAGATCTTCAACTCTAACGTCAACGCTCAGCCCTGCCCGTCCATGACAGCTCTTTGGTACAGCAAGGAAGAGCTCGCCGAGGCTCGTCTGAATATCTCCAATGTTAAGTATCAGATCGTCAAGCGTGATGATGGCACTGATCTTCTTCGTGCGGTTGCTATCGCAGGTTCGAAGTATGAAAAGTTTGCTGCAGTCGGTTTCGTTATCTCGACAAGCAACGCGACTCCCACCATCGAGGGCGGTTATGATTATGTTACCAATGATACTACCTATGAGAGACTCGGTGTCAAGGTAAATGGTGAGCAGAAATGCTACGATGTTGACCAGATCCTCGGCGGTAAGTATTATGATGAGGACAACGGTGGCTATCATTCAAGAATTCCGGTCGAAAAGTATAACTGGACATTCGCAGATGGTACAGTAGGCGGCAATAGTACGTTTGCGGCTAATGTTTCTACTGGCAATTACAAGAAGGGCTATAAGGATGCCGGTCTGTTCTATACCAACATCATTATTACCGATGCTAACAGAGGCACTGTCTACTTCGTGACTCCTTACGCTAAGCTGGATGATGGTACTTACTATTACGGTGAGTCCCGTGCTATCTGCTACGCTGATTATATCAACTGATGAAACTTGAGATTCTAATGGGAGATGTGTAATATGAAAAATTATGAAAAGCCTATCGCAGAAATCCTCATGTTTCGTCTTGCGGAAGTCAGGATGGTCGGACGTAAGAGCTATGGAGACGGTACTGACACCCCCCATAACGGTTCCGGCGATAAGACTGGCGATAAGGCATAAGGCGCGATTCTGTGCCTAAGCGTTTCATGAAAGGAGAAGAGTTCGCTATGAAAAAAACTCTCAAAGCTGTTATAGCAATGATACTTGTTCTGGCACTCGGTTTTGCTGTCGCCGCACCTGTTTTCGCGGCATCTGCTTCAACCGTTGCCCAGTCGGCAAGCATTAAGGATTTCTTCAAGAAGATTGGAGATTCCATAAAGAAGATCTTCGATAAGATCTTCAAAAAGCCCACTCCTGATCCCGAGAATCCCGATGTTCCCACGACTTCGGCGCCCGGTCAGGCTCCCGAGAACGAGAGCATTCCGATTGATAATTCTCAGGATAGGGGCGACACCATCGGCAAAGATGATATTTATGCCGGTCCGCTGCTGTAAAAAGAATTGAGCGATTTTAGTGTAAAAATTGCAGATTTAACGGTAGGTATCTCCTGCACATATCCGCGCCTTTTGGATATGTGCAGTGAGTACCTTACGGATGAAGCTCCTATGTTTTACATAAGGGCTTCTGAAGAACACAAAGAAGAACTCAGAAAGTTTTTTCTGGGTTCTTCTCAGGTGTTTTCTGACGCTTTTTTGGAAAGTATCGCCGTGCACGAAGATTTCTGCGACGCAGTGCTTGATTATGATGCCGCCGTATTTCACGCCGCTCTCATTTCTTTTGATGGGCAGGGTGTAGCTTTCGCCGCGCCGAGCGGCACGGGAAAGAGTACACATATCAAACTTTGGCAGCGCCTTTACGGCGACCGCGTTGAGATAATCAACGGCGACAAGCCGCTTTTCACTCTGCGCTCCGGTCGCTTCTTCGCGTCCGGTATGCCCTGGTGCGGAAAAGAAAACTGGGGCTGCAACAAAACCGTTCCGCTCAAGGCGATCTGCTTTATCGACCGTGCGGAACAAAATTCGATTTCGCCGCTCGAGGACAATCGGGAGATAATGAGCCGCCTGTTTTTGCAGCTCGTCATGCCCGAGGAACACCGCCTCATGGTGAAATATCTTGATTTTGCAAATAAGCTGATAAATACCGTTCCGTTCTACCTTCTGCGCTGCAACATGGATTTATCTGCCGCGCAGACCGCGCACGACGGCATTTTCGGCATAGAATAAAGAGGTTGCTATGAAAGTTAAAGACGGTTTCTATCTGACCGCTATCGGCACTGATTTTGTGATAATTGCCAGCACTCCCGAGACAAAGAAGGAGTTTGACGGCATGCTCCGCCTGAATGAAACGGGTGCTTTCCTCTGGAAAAAGCTTATTGACGGAGCGACCGAAGGCGAGCTTGCCGATGCGCTTGCGGCTGAATATGGTGTTTCCGGTGAGGTTTCTGCAAAAGATACGGCTGATTTTCTCGGTACTATCCGTTCCGCCGGTTTTGTTGAGGAATAATATGAACGAGAATGGTCTGATGCCATATGAAGTGCTCTTTACTGTTGTGGATAGTGTAGTTATCGAACCGCACGGTACCAGTATGCTCCCTTTTCTAAAGGAGGGCAGAGATTCGGTGCGCCTTGTTAGTCCGACCGCCGCGCCGCGCAAATATGATATCGTACTCTACCGCATACGTGATGAATATGTGCTCCATCGAATCATCGGCTTTGACGGCGATAATTATATAATCTGCGGCGACAACTGCCGCGGCTGGGAGCGCGGACACGGGCGAGGGGATATAATAGCCGTCGTCGATGAGATATACAGAAACGGCAGGACCGAAAAGCCGCACTGTCTCAAAAATCGAATCTACGAGCGCCTTTGGTGCTCTTCAATGCTAAAAAGAATAGTTATGAAGCTGAAAGCTCAAAAATAAAATGCCGGAATTTGAAAAAAATCCGGCATTTTTTCTTTATAAGAACAGTGTGCAGCCAGATTGGCGGAAGTGCTCTATCATCTCGTGCGCTCTTTCAACACTTATACCAAAATAATCGCACAGGCACTCGATGCACATACATTCCTTTGCGCCGCGGTTGACCATCTTGCGGTGGAACCCGATGTCGTCATTGGTCAGCAGCTTTGAACATTTGATGCAGTATGTCATTTCTTCAGCTTGCAGATGAAGCAGGCGCAGTCATGAGCCTCAAGATGCATCTGCATGAACTCCTTCTTGACCCCGATGCACTCACCCGTGAATGCGTCGGTCATTTCAAGTCCGTAGCCGGAGGCGGCAGATATGCCTATGTTCTCAAAATAGAACGGAACGCCGCACTTGCTCTCGCTGAAGTTGACGAAAAGAATGGCGATTTCATTGTTTGAAAGGAGTTTTGCAAAGACTATCTTGTCGTTCCAGCTCTTTGTTGCGACAAATGCCGGGCGGGATTCCTCATCCTGGTTTATTCTGATGAGTCTCTCGTTCTTGACGAGATCAAGGCAGAAGTCGTTCATACATCTCAGGTCGCCGCCGAGCATCAGCGGGGACGAGAACATGCACCAGAGCGCGAACTGAGTCTTGTAGTCAACGTCAGAGCAGCCGACCGAGCCGACATTTCCTCTGCCGTACATACCGACAGTGAGCATATCAATGTCGTTGAAACAGCCGGGTGCGGAATAGGCGAGGTTGTCGATCTGGCTGAGCGCGATATCGGCAAACGAACGGAAGCTGTCGTTTATGTCGCCGGTAGAGCGATACATGTGCGCGCCCGCCGAGCGAATCCAGCGGCTGACTTCGTCGTTGCCCCAGTTGCAGGCGGAGAAGAGAATCTCGCGTCCACAGGCTCTGAGAGCCATGCCCATTTTTCTGTAGAGCAGGGGACCGTTTGCACTGTCCGGCTTGTAGCAGAAGTCATATTTCAGGAAGTCTACGCCGTATTCGGCAAAGGTCTCGGCGTCGAGATATTCATGGTCAAAGCTGCCCGGATAGTCGGCGCAGGTGCGTGTTCCGGCGCAGGAATACATGCCGAACTTGAGCCCCTTGCTGTGGACATAGTCGCTGACTGCTTTCATCCCGTTGGGGAACTTCTCCTCGTCGGGGACTATCTTTCCCGTCTGCGGGTCGCGCTCTCGCTTGCTCCAGCAGTCGTCGATGACAAGATACTCATATCCGCAGTCACGCAGACCGAGCTCGACCATCTTGTCGGCGGTTTCTTTGATAAGCTGTTCGTTGATGTTTTCGCCGAATGTGTTCCATGTGTTGAAACCCATAGGCGGAGTTTTTGAAAGCATTCGATCACTCCTAAATAGATTTTTTGTTCAACCTATATTAACATATATGGGTATCAAAGGCAAGAAAAAAACTGCCGCACCCGCGAAAGGTACGGCAGCTTTTTGTCGGTACATTAAGCAGCGCCGAAAATCTTGAGAATCAGCTGGAAGATAGCGTCAACTATCTGCTTGCTCAGTCCGTGTTCCTCAAGGAATCTGAGAATGTCGCCGACGAATTTCAGAAAAGCCTGGAAGAACTCCATAAAAGCCTGTCCGCCCTCCTGGAGCTTCGAGAAAATCTCGACGATCTGATGAATGAGCGTGGTGATGAATTCCATGATCTTTTTCCTCCTTTTTATATTTACGGGAATTAACAAAATATTAACATATTTTATCTGCAAAAGCAATAGCCAAATCGGAAAAAACACCGCTGTTCAAGCTCAATTTTTCGTTACTTTGCTCATGTATAAAAATATTTATATCGAAAAATATCAAAGCTTGTCAGCACAAAAAGCAAAACAGACAGCGGTGAAGCTGCCCGTTTTGCCAAAAAAGGAGTCAATTTTCAAAAAAGAAGTCAATATTTGATATTTGTATTTGCGTGTCTTATTTGATAAGACCAAGGATAGCATCAAAGATAGCCTTGACGATAGCCTGTGCGTCGAAAGAAGCGCCGGCAAAACCAAGAATCTTTTCGATCATCTCAAAGATAGTTGCTAACATGTGCGATGTCCTCCCTTCTCCCTTGATAAGACAACTGTTTGTCCCTTACAATTAGATTATAACAGCATATAAATTCAGTTGTCAAAATGGAAAAGGGTATTTTTTGGATATTTTTTGATGCTTTTTGACTATGATATAAACAATATATAAATAAAATTTATGAAAATAATACAAGTTTGTTCTCAATGTGTATATTTGCGGCTCGCGGAGAGCAAAAATATCAGGGGTGATATCCATGATATTTTTTTACTATTTACTTTATATATTGGTCTGGCCGCTGTTCGAGCTGCTGTATCATCCGCGCGTGCTGGGTCGGGAAAATATTCCCAAAAGCGGCGCGGTCATTCTCGCCGGCAACCACAAAAATAACCTCGACTGCATTCTGATAGCGTCGTGCCTGTGGCGTCAGGTGCATTTTATGGCGAAGGACGAGCTTTTCCGCGGTGGGTTCAGATATTTCTTCCGCGCCCTCGGGACTATCCCCGTCAACAGGCGGATTCGTGATGCCTCCGCGCTCAGCGAAGCTCGTACTATACTCGATAAGGGCGGAGTCATCGGTATTTTTCCCGAGGGCAGGTTCAACAGAACGGAGGAGACCGTTTTGCCGTTTAAGCCCGGAACCGCGCGAATGGCGGCAAGAAGCCGGGCTATAATTGTCCCATTTGCGATAAAGGGCGATTACAATATAATCGGCAGACGCGTGGAGATTGAGTTCTATCCCGCTATAAATGCGGCGGGCAGGGATGCTGTGTCGATAGGCAAAGAGCTCGAAAATGCGGTCAGAGAGGGGCTTGAGCGTGGCAGAAAATAAAGATACGGGATTTAGAGTTATAACATCTGTCATCAAGCCGGCGTTTAAAATGCATTTCTCGCCGACGATTATCGGGAGTGAAAATATTCCGAAAGACGGCGCGGTGGTCATCGCCGGAAACCATAAAAATATCCGCGACCAGTTCCTCGTGTTTCTTGCAACTGACCGTGTGATTAATTATATGGCGAAGCGCGAATACTTCGACGGTGCGCTCGCTCCGCTTTTTAAATGGGCGGGGTGCATCCCCGTCAACCGCGACGGCTTCGACGCTGCGGCGGTCAGAAGCGCGATAAAAATCCTGAAAAGGGGCGGTGCAGTCGGAATATTCCCTGAGGGCACGCGCAACAGGACGGATAAATCGCTGCTCGCGTTCAAACCCGGAGCTGCGGCGATAGCCCAAAGGGGAAACGCGCTGATAGTGCCGTTCGCGATAAGCGGGGAGTACAGAAAAAACGGAAATTTAAAAATTTTGTTCGGTGAACCTTTTTCGCCCAAATCGATGAGTGTAGAAGAAGCGACCGATAAATTGTTCAATGCTGTAAGTGATTTGCTCAATAGTCAATAAAGTGCCCCAATCAAATAAAAAACAACCGATTTTAAAAATTTTTTGGCGTTTTGCGTTAAATTTTTATTGCCTTAGTTTTCCAATTTGTTGTGGTTTTTCCGTTGACTTTTGGCATATATTGTGATACAATCCAATCGTAGGAGATTATACCCTGCGCGAATCGGCGCAGATCTTCAAAAAAATCGAACATTTGTGTTGACAAACCGAATATTTGTGCTATAATTAGAGACAGAAAGAACAAATGTTCCGATTTTTTCCGTAAGGAGGAAGCAAAAATGACAAGTACATTCATAATTGTTTCGATTCTCGAAGTTGCCGCTGTGGCTCTTATAATAACAGGCTTTGTGTTTGAGAAGAAGCTGATCAATTTTGAGGAGAAGTTTGAGACTGCTCTTGCCAAGAAGATCGCTCACTTCCTCTGCACAAACAAGTATACGAAGACTCATTTTGTCAAGGAGAAGAAGACCGCTCAGCGCCGCAGTGCAGCCAAGACTGCGTTCGAGCCCGAGACCGTCTCTCCGACTCCCGGCAGAAAGGGCAACAGAGTTGCCTGATCTTTTTCGAAAATCGTATAAGTTTGACCGCCCTGCCATTTTGGCAAGGCGGTCGTTTTCACTTTAGCGGTCTTATGGAATGTCAGCAGCCACAGCCGTTGTTGCAGCCACATCCGCAGTCCGAAGCTCTGGAGACGCCATTATTGCAGCCGCAGCCCGTGTCACAGAGCAGAAGGATGATGATAAGGAAAATGCACCAGTTGTTTGAGCAACCCATCGTTTTGCCTCCTTTTCAGTTACTAAGAAAGAGTGCCGCGGTTTTGACTCGAGCACCGCTTTCATCAACATATTATGAAGCACCGCTTTTTGCGGTTACACTTTCTGAACCCAAACATAATTTTCTTTTCTCCGGCGTAAACTAATAAGAAACCGGAGGTGTTTTATATGCTGTTTGACAAGAACGGGGAAGTCGTGAGCTACGACGAGTCGGATATCTTCTGCGACGATCTTATGCGTGCAGATGAGCATATCTACCCATCTTATTATATAAATTATGTCGGAATACAGAGCGAAAAATCAAAGAAAACACGAGATAGACTCAGTAAATCAAAGCATGGGCGAGATAATTCAAAATAGTTTGCCAGACGGGTGATTTTTTGACCTTTTCTGACTTTTGACCGGAGTTTGCATCAGGGTTATAATAAAGTCAAAGGTCAAAGAAAGTCAAAGACAGAAAAGAGGTGTCGGCAATGAGCCTTAGCAGTCAGATAACGGGTATGATACTCGAAATGCTCGGCAGCAGCGGAAGTATCGAGATACAGCGCAACGAGCTTGCGCAGACGATAGGGTGCGTCCCGAGCCAGATAAATTATGTTATCGCGTCGCGTTTCACGCCGGAACAGGGCTATATTGTCGAGAGCCGCAGAGGCGGCGGAGGATATATCAGAATAAGGCGTGCGGCGATGGAGCCGAATCAGAAGGTCATGCACGCGGTCAACGCTGTGGGCGATAAGCTCGACGAGCGCACTGCCCGCGCGCATCTGGCGGAGCTCGTCAGCACGGGTGTTATAGATAAACACGCCGCCATGCTGATGCTCAGCGCCGTGTCAGACAATGCTCTGCGACCTGCCGCCCTCGGGGACAGGGACGCCGTCAGAGCGTCGGTATTCAAACAACTGCTGCTCGTTGAAATGGGCAGAAACGGATAAAGGAGGAACACATATGCTTTGTCAGAACTGTGGAAAAAATGAAGCGACAACTCACATAAAGCAGGTCATAAACGGAGACACGGCCGAGCGCCATCTCTGCTCCGAATGTGCCGAGCATCTCGGCTACGGCGACGCGTTCTCGGGCTTCGGCTTCGATGTTGCCGGACTTTTCGGGAATTTCTTCGGCGATGCCGTCCATTCGCTCGGCGCGCCGAGAAAAGTGGTTCGCTGCCCGAAATGCGGCTCTTCGTTCAATGATATCGTCCGAGAGGGCAGAGTCGGCTGCGCGGAGTGCTACAAAGTTTTTTATAACGAGCTCAAGCCCTCGCTCCAGCGCATACACGGCCAGATTCGCCACAGCGGCAAGATAGCTTCGACCGCTGAGCCTGTCAGCGAGGAAGAGGCAAAAATCGACGAAAAAGAGGAGCTCAAAAAGCAGATGGACGAGGCGGTCGTCGCGCAGAACTTCGAGCTTGCGGCGCAGCTTCGCGACAGGATAAAAGAGCTTGAGGGAGGGAATGAAAATGAGTAAATGGTATGTCGAAAAGGGCGAACAGGGCGATATAGTCCTGAGCACCCGCGTGCGTCTTGCGCGCAACCTCGAAGAGTTCCCGTTCCCGTGCCGCCTCGACACGGCGAGCAAAATAAAGGTCAACGAAAAAGTTCGTGACACCCTGCTCTCATGCGTGCCCGAGCTGGGACTCCACTATGTCACAATGGATTCGCTCAGCCGCGAGCAGGCAATATCTCTTGCCGAGCGCCATCTGATAAGCCCCGAGTTTGCCTCTGTCCGCGAGGGCAGAGCGCTCATGCTCACTGAAGATGAGACAGTCGGCATCATGCTCTGCGAGGAGGATCATATCCGCGTCCAGGTCATGAAAGCGGGACTTGCGCTCATGGATTGCTATGTCCTTGCCGATAAAATTGATTCCGCGCTCGATAAGAAGCTGAATTTCGCGTTTGACGAGAGACTCGGCTATCTGACTCAGTGCCCGACGAATCTCGGCACAGCCATGCGCGCGTCAGTCATGCTGCATCTGCCCGCGCTCAGAAGAAGCGGCCAGCTCGCAGTCCTCAGCTCTACTATATCCAAGCTCGGCCTGACCCTGCGCGGTGCATACGGCGAGGGCAGGGAGTCGCGCGGCGATATCTATCAGCTGAGCAATCAGATAACCCTCGGCATAACCGAGCAGGCGGCGATAGAGAATCTCCAGTCGATAACCCGCCAGCTCGTCACCCAGGAGCGCGCGGCGGCGGAGCGTATGTGCGCCGATGTCGCGATGCAGGACAAAATATACAGAGCTCTCGGAATTTTGCAGAGCGCGCGTGTGCTGTCCTGTGACGAGATGATGGATCTTATATCCCTTGTGCGCCTCGGCTCGGCAAGGGGAATACTTGATATACCGATAGAAAAACTTAACGAACTGCTCGTCAATATGCAGCCTGCCACCATAGGCGCTGCGAACGGCAAGCATATTGATGCGCGGCAGAGGGACTGCCTCAGAGCGGACGCGGTGCGCGAGGCATTGTCCTAAAATACCGCCGATAAACATATATAAAAACATATATCTTTCGATTCGTCGGCAATTTTCCGGCAATAATCTCTATTGTACGGTTCACCGCGGAAAGGAATGATGATATGTATAAGTTTACCGGCTTCACCCAGAAAGCCAACGACGTGCTCAACGCCGCCATTGAATACGCGGAGAATATGGGGCACACCTATATCGGCAGCGAGCATCTTCTGCTCGGCCTGCTGACCCAGAACGGCGGGATAGCCTATACCGTTCTGATAAACAAAAAGCTTACCGCCGGCAAGGTCGAGGATGCCATCAGAAACAGCATCGGATTCGGCGTGCCGACGGTGCTGACTCCGGGCGATTTTACGCCCAGATGCAAAAATATTATTGAGAGCGCGATGATTCAGGCGCGGGATATGGGTCACAACTATGTCGGCACGGAGCATCTGCTTATCGCCATGATAAAAGAGGGCTCGAGCGCGGCAACCGCCGTTATGACCCGCCTCGGCGTGTCGCCGCAGGAGATTTTGCAGGAGCTTTTGAAAGCATTCGGCTCGGCGTCGGGTAAAGATGCCGGAAAGTCGGAGACGGTCAAAAAGCCCGGCGGCAGAACGGATACCCCGACCCTCAATCAATATGGGCGCGACCTGACTTCATTTGCCGCGGCGGGCAGAATTGACCCAGTTATCGGCAGGCAGAAGGAAATAGAGCGCGTCATTCAGATTCTCTCGCGCAGAACGAAGAACAACCCCTGCCTGATAGGCGAGCCGGGAGTCGGCAAGACGGCGATCGCCGAGGGGCTCGCGCTGAAAATTGCCACGGGCGAAGTACCCGAACTGCTCAAAGGCAAGCGCATAGTTTCGCTCGACCTCACGGGCATGGTCGCCGGAACAAAGTACAGGGGCGATTTCGAAGAGCGCGTTAAGTCCGCCATTGAAGAAGTTTCAAAGGCGGGGGATGTCATTCTCTTTATAGACGAATTGCATACGCTCATCGGTGCAGGCTCGGCGGAGGGTGCGGTCGACGCCGCGAATATTTTGAAACCCGCGCTTGCCCGCGGCGAGATGCAGGTCATCGGTGCAACCACGCTCGAAGAATACCGCAAGCATATCGAAAAGGACGCCGCGCTCGAGCGCCGTTTCCAGCCCGTCACGGTCGGCGAGCCGAGCGAGGACGAGGCGGTCGCGATACTCATGGGCATCCGCGACAAATACGAGGCGCACCACAAAGTCAGAATAACCGACGACGCGATAAAGGCGGCGGTGAAAATGTCGGTGCGCTATATCGGCGACAGATATCTGCCCGATAAGGCAATAGATTTAATAGACGAGGCGGCGTCGCGCGTCAGACTCAGCGCATTTACAGCGCCGCCCGATCTCAAGGATATGGAGAACAGACTCCGCGCCCTCGCCGAGGAAAAGGACTCGGCAGTGAATTCTCAGGAATTCGAGCACGCCGCGCAGATACGCGACGAGCAGAAGAAGCTGAGCGACGAACTCGAGCGCGCAAAGCACAGCTGGCGCGAGGAATCGAGCAAGAAAATAGGCGAAGTTACGGCGGATAATATAGCCGAAATAGTCTGCGCGTGGACCGGGATACCCGTCTCGCAGCTGACTCAGGCGGAGAGCGAATGCCTGCTTCATCTTGAAGATGAACTGCACCGCAGAATAGTCGGTCAGGATGAGGCGGTCAGCGCGGTCGCGCGGGCGATAAGGCGCGGCAGAGTCGGGCTCAAAGACCCCAAACGCCCGACCGGTTCGTTTATTTTCCTCGGTCCTACGGGTGTCGGTAAAACGGAGCTCTGCAAAGCGCTTGCCGACTCGCTCTTCGGCGACGAGAACGCGATGATAAGGCTCGACATGTCCGAATATATGGAGAAGCACACGGTCTCAAGGCTCGTCGGTTCGCCGCCCGGATATATCGGCTACGACGAGGGCGGTCAGCTGACCGAAAAAGTCCGCCGCAGACCGTACAGCGTTATTCTCTTTGATGAAATAGAAAAAGCGCACCCCGATGTTTTCAATATGTTGCTCCAGATACTTGACGACGGTATACTGACCGATTCGCAGGGACGCAGGGTCGATTTCAAGAACTGCATTATTATAATGACCTCGAATGTCGGCGCGAAGCTGATTTCGGGCAGCGGAAAGGCACTTGGCTTCTCTTCGGAGCGCGGCAATGTCCCGAGCTACGACCGCGTGCGCGAGCTTGTGATGAAAGAGCTCAAGAACACATTCAGACCGGAATTTTTGAACCGCGTTGACGATATAATCGTTTTCCACTCGCTCGAAAAACAGGATATATCCGAAATTGCGCGCAGAATGCTCGAAACGCTCTCAAAGCGCGTGGCACAGTTGGATATAACTTTAATTTTTGACGAATCGGCTGTTCAAAAGACGGCGGATGCGGGCTTTGACCCGGTCTACGGAGCGAGACCGCTCAAGCGTGTCATCCAGCAGCAGATCGAGGATAAGCTCTCGGAACAGATGCTCGAGGGAAAGGTAACAACCGGCAAAAAGTATATCTGCAAAGCCGAAAACGGCGAATTTATTTTTGTGGAGCAGACTGAGCCCGAATCGGCTGAAAATGAATAAAAGTGCACCCGAAGGCGTCTTGCTTTCGGGTGCGTTTTTTGGACTCTTTTAACTTTTTACTCAGCCTCGGCTATGAATCTCTTGAGATTCTCAAGCCCGATTTCGATGCCCGTGAGCGTCTGCTCGATGCCCTCGAACTCGATGCTGACATATTTGTCGTAGCCCGCGCGCTTGAGTATGCCTATGCACTGCGTCACGGGAATGTTGCCGTGACCTATCACTGCGCCGCGCAGATAATTTCCGGCTCTGCTGCGGAAGAATCCGCGCCCGGGATCGGGCTCTGAGCCGCTCTTGATGTGAAAGTCCTTGGCGTGGACATGCTTTGCGTATTTTGCGACTCTGCCGACCGCCTTGTCCGAAGGGTCGTCGGCGCAGGCGAAGTTGCCCATGTCAACGAGCAGACCGAAGTTCGGGTTTGCAACTCCCGTGACGAGCTTTTCGACTCGGTCACTGTCCTGCGCAAAATAGCCGTGGTTCTCGACCATTGTAGATATGCCTTTCTCTGCGGCGTATTCGGTCACTTTGCGGCAGCCCTCGATGAGCGTGGGCAGAGCCTGATCGAAGCCGCAGTATGCGCTCTGCGGCGCGTTGAAGCCGCCTGTCGCGTCGTGGCGCATACCCGATGCGCCGAGTATCTCCGCGATATCGACCTGCCTGAACAGGCGCTCGCACTCCTCGTCGAGCGGGCGGTTGAGAAGCTCCGCGCCGATGGTGTAGTTGACTATCGGCAGGTTTTTCTTTTCGCTCTCGTCGCGCAGACGCTTGGCATATTCTTCGACTGACATTCCGCCTTCGGGCATGAGGTCGATAAATTCAATTCCGTCGAAGCCCATCTCTTTGACCTTGCTTATGAGCTGAAGCTGGGTCAGCTCTCCGCTCGAAAGCATCGGCTGAAAGCTGTAGCTGCTGACGCAGGTTTTCATATTTTTTCACCTCAGTCCATGTATCCTTTGAGGAAGCTGACGGCGTTGCCGATATCCTTTTCGGGGTCGTCGCCGACTTCGCGCTCTATCGTCAGGAAGCCCTTGTAGCCGATATCATTGAGCGCGGCGAGATATTCGTCCCACTTGACGCTGCCCTCGCCGAGCGGCACTTCTTTAAACGAGCTGCCTGTGACGAGCGGGTCTTTTTTTATGCCGTAGACTATCTCGGGATCCCTGTAGAATATCTGAACGCCGTCCTTGGCGTGGGTGTGAACTATGTAGTCGCGCAGGTTGTAGACCGCCTTTTCGGGGTCGTCGCCCGTGACCATGACAAGGTTTGCAGGGTCGAGGTTGACTGCGACGCCGGTCGAGCCGAGCGAGTCGAGAAACTTCTTGAGCGTTGCCGAAGTCTCGGGACCCGTCTCGATCGCAAAGTGCGCGTCGAGGCTGTCCGCGAAGCGGGAGAGCTCAAAGCACGCATCCTGCATTATCTTGTATCGATCGTGTCCGCTGTCCTCGGGAACAACGCCGATGTGTGTCGTGACGATATCCGTGCCGAGCTCCTTTGCAAGTTCGATTATTCTCTTTGACTTCTCAACTCTCCAGGGGTTCTCCTCTTTGTTGCCGAAGCCGCCGCCGAGATCGCCGCAGAGAGCGGAGATGACGAGTCCGTTGTCCTCAACGAGCTTGCGGAAATCCGCGCGCTTGGAGCCGACAAGCTCCTCGGGCGACATTTCTCCGCTGGTGGCATAGACCTGGATGCCCTGCGCACCGACCTTGGCAGCCTTTTTGACCGCCGTCGGGATATCTGTGCGGAAGCTGTCAATAATAACGCCTATTGGAAATTTCATGGTAGCACCGTCCTTAAAACGTATTTTTTACAAGGCAATGATAACAAATAAGTGGGGGATATTCAAGAGAAAAAAGCCTTTTCCCCGAATAAAATAAAAAACGGCTCGGCACGGGGAAATTCCCGAACCGAGCCATGATTTTTTATCAGCCGACGACTGACATAATAAAGACGATTATAACGATTATCGGTAGAACATATGTGAAATAAGGTCTTATCCAGCCGGGCATTTTTGCGCCCTTTTCGCCGCAGTTGACTTCGCCGATGTAGTTCTTCCAGCCCCAGCCGTATTTTCTGCTGCAGAAGAGAACATAGACGAGACTGCCGAGCGGGAGCAGAACATTTGAAACGAGGAAATCTTCGATATCCATGATGCCCTTGCCGGCTATCTGTATTTTTTCGAGCACATTGAAGCCGAGCACGCAGGGGAGGGAGAGCACGAGCATGAGCGCGATGTTTATCAGCGCCACCTTGCGGCGGCTGAGCTTCGTCAACTCGAGCCAGAAGGACATGATGTTTTCAAAAACGGCAATGACCGTCGAGAACGCCGCGAAAATCATGAACACGAAGAACAGCGCACCGACTATGCGTCCGCCGGGCATGCTGTTGAAGATGCTCGAAAGCGTCGTGAACAGGAAGCTCGCGCCGACCGTGCCCGCGTCTGCGGTGACGCCGCCGTTATAGGTGAAGCATGCGGGGAAGATGATAACGCCGGACATGAGTGCAACGAAAGTGTCAAGCCCGACTATTGTCACAGCCTCGCCGAGGAGCCTGCGCTCCTTGCCGATGTAGCTGCCGAATATCGCTATAGAGCCGATACCGATGCTCAGAGTAAAGAACGCCTGCCCCATTGCGGACGAGATTACCGTCCAGACGCCCGAATTTTCAAGGGACTTGAGCGAGGGAACGAGATAGAATTTCAGTCCCTCTGCGGCGTTCGAGAGCGTGCAGGAATAGATTGCAAGCCCCATCATGAGAAGCAGGAGAGCCACCATCATCCATTTTGTTATCCTCTCGACGCCCTTTTGCAGACCGAACGAGCAGATGCTGAAGCAGACAAGAATGACTGCGAATGTGGCGCAGACCATGAGCACGGGGTTGCTTATCATCGTGCCGAACACCGCTCCGAGTTCTTCCGCGCTCTTGTACGCGAGGATCGAGCCGTCCGCATACTTTATAAAGTATATCAGCATCCAGCCGGAGATAGTCGTGTAGAACATCATGAGCAAATAGTTTCCGGCGATGCCGAGATACTTGGCGAGATGCCACTTCTGCCCCTTCTTTTCGAGCACGTCGTATGACGAGGCGATGCTGCGCTGGCTTGCGCGGCCGACTGCGAGCTCCGCCGTCATGACCGGTATGCCGAGCAGAACAAGGAACGCGATGTAAATCAGCACGAAAAACGCGCCGCCGTATGCGCCGGTTGTTATCGGGAATCTGTAGACATTTCCCAGTCCGATGGCGCAGCCTGCCGAGATCAGAATGAATCCGAGTCTCGACGAAAATTTTTCCCTGTTTTCCATTGAATCTTCCTTTCAAAAGCCGTAAAAAATGAGCCGATGATAATTCTATCACCGACTCAATAAAATTTCAATATTTTTAAAAAATAAGTTGAAAAGACTGACTCAGTCGAGCACGATTTCCATCTCGCGCTTCTGTATCCTCATGCCGTGCTTCTCATAGAAACGCAGCGCGCCGTCGTTGCCCTCCCAGACGTTGAGCGTCAGGTCGTGGCAGCCGAGCTCTTTTGCCGTCTCAAGAGCCTTTTTGAACAGTGCGTCGCCGATGCCCTCGTGCCTGCACTTTTCGTCAACGCACAGGTCGTCGATATAGAGCTCCTTGTTCGGACAGCGCGCGGAGTCAACGGAGTGGTCGATAAGAATGCAGAAAATATATCCGAGCACCTCGTCGTTTTCGTCCGCCGCAACAAAAGTTAAGCGGTTCTCGTCGGCTAAGAGCTTCGCGAGGCTCTCGCTGTCGTATTTCGACTTCCCCGACTTGAACAGGTCGGGTCTTATCCCGCTGTGAAGATTGCAGATATATTCGAGCAGTTCGAGCATTTTAGGGCAGTCTTTTTCTTTTGCGGTTCTTATTTCTTTGAGCATTTTTATTTTCTCACCTTACACAGATTCTTTCAATACTTCTTGACTTTCCGTTTTTTTCATCAACGTCGATTATAGCGCCGCACATCATGCACGCGCCGCCGCTTATCTCAAATCGCGTCGGAAGTCCCGTCTTGAGCCACGATATCGAAGCCTCGGGGCGGACTCCGAGCACCGAGAGCTCGGGACCCGTCATGCCGAGGTCGGTTATATAAGCCGTGCCGTCGGGCAGGATTTTTTCGTCGGCGGTCTGAACATGGGTGTGCGTGCCGACAACGGCGGG